>OGDX01000823.1_pt1 | contig 19522 bp, 40 predicted proteins | sample 1570461 | NCBI WGS metagenome assembly OGDX01 (sample SAMEA2582172, study PRJEB24529) | metagenome
TCGCTCCGCAATCAATACTTCCTTTCTTAGTGACAGTATCTACATTATATATCACTCCATATAAATTACCATAAGACGTTATAATAGCTTTCCCTTCTTCGATACTTTTATGACTTCCCTTTCCGTCATAATTATGTTCATCTAATGTTGTATTACCAGAATTAAGTATGTTATACCCCAATTCTTCCAGTCCTATCCGAAGTTCATGTGTGTTTTTGCGTATAAAGCACGGTGTTGTAAATCCCATAGTTATTCCTCCTTCCCAACTTTAACATATCCGTTTTCGATGCACCAGCACAGCATTTCATAGGTTGCATCAATGAGTTCTTTACTCTCTGTAATCTTTATAATAGATCTAGAATAAGGTTCCATATACAAGCATGTATAGCTATTTGCAAGTTTTTGCATGGTCAGCACTTGATTGCCGATGAAGCAAGGCAGCTTATCGAGAATGTCCTGCAAGGTGTAAGCAGGGTACACATTATCTTCACTAAATAGGCTTTCACTCCAAAACGATAAATCCCAAACTGAATTAGGTATTCCATCAAGTATTTGTGGATGCCACAAAAGCATACTTGTATTTCTTAATTCAATTCCAATCTTCTGTAAATGTTTTATCTGTCCAACTGACAATACCTGTTTCATTTATTTTTCTCCTCCATTTTAATCTCCGTTACTTTACCACGATTGACAAAGAAGAAACAACCCATCACATCACACAGATATGTTTTATGCTTCATCTCACACTCATCACATTCCTTAAGCAATGAACATTTAGTGCAATCAAAACTCGTACAGGACGCATCAATCAGTTCAACCATTTCATGCAACACCCCGTCTATTATTATTCCGTTCTTTATTTCCATAATCAAATACAATTTCTCATATATGTTTTCCTATCAATCATACCGTTTTCTGATTCTTCTACCAAGCCAAAGAATGTATTGGCATAACAAACATGCTCGTCTATCATTATACATATTCCATCAGACGGATAATATTCACATGAAACATTATCATCCCAATCTATATGTTTTTGTGCTTCTTTGGATATATCATCACAAGCAATCATATACTCTATGTATTTATTAGATGCTTTTCTTATTTTGTCAAATATATTTCCTTTCATGATTTTCATCTTTTATCCATTAATCGCTTCATTTAACTTTTCCTCAAACTCCGCAATGATACAATCTGCATCACCGCCATGTACCCAATTGTCCAATACAGACGAAAGAACTTCAACTGCCTTTCTAGATGTTTCGTCAACTGCCATATTGATCGCTTGATTCACTTCCTCTAACGTAAATATGCTCATAATTATTCCTCCTTCTTTTTAAGGCTTATATCAATTGACAACCTATCGACAATTTCCTCCTTAATTATCTCCCTACACAAATTTCTTATCATAAGGTAATCACCGTTTTTCTTTATCTCGTCAGAAACCATACAACGAATCCACCTCTCTATATTAACATCGTCCCCATAGGTGTTATGGAAGATATGTTTAACTTCCTCTTTCACAATTGAAACTATTATATCCTTTATATCCTCTTTAGTCAACTTTAGTTCGTTATGGATATAGTTTTTTACTTCTCTGTATCTATATTTGTTCATAATCAATTCATCCTTTTAAAACATTCAACAACTCTTTAGCTCTCTTATAGGTATCAAAGCCCTTTACATTCACCCATTCGTATGAAATACGTTTGTCTTTTCTGACTTGTACCCAATATATTATTATGGGAATACAACCGTTGCACCCTTCTCCTCGTATGATTCTGTACCTTTCCATATTAGTCCCCTTTCTGTTTAATCCGTTCAAGCACATCCTTGTTGGCTTCTAGTATATCGTCGAAAGACGGGATGGGCATCCATGCAACAACATCATCTATCACTTCATCATAATAGCCTCCATTACTTTTCATCCATTTGTTTTTAGATGAAAAATACGCTTTGAATATATCACCATTCGCAACCATTACAATACAATCATCTGATGTGTCACAACCAGTCTTGTCCTTGACACTTATCCACGGTGATTGCTTCGACTGCCATTCGGCACCAGAAATAAATCCTTCTTTAAACTCATCTGCGCCACATTCGCAACAATCGAATGCTGTATTATGACCATTACAATGTTCGCAATAGTCACGTTCTCCGCATGGATATTCACCGTTGCATTTATAATGAGCGTGGATTGCGTCCCTTGCCGCTTCTTCTACTGTCTGTTTCATATCAAAATACTATTTTAAAATCTTTACCTTTCAACGTAGGAAGCCTGTCGGTAACAAACTTCTCCAATTCCTGTTCATCTATCGGGAATAACGGGCAGTATTGGTATCTGAATGTATGTATAAACCGCCCGTCAAGCATCACATCAAAAACCAGTGTTTTCATAATTTATTAACTTTTGTCCACAAACTAAATTCGGTATATAGATATTTCCATTTATCCCGGTAACGGTATTTGTCGTTTGGGTATTGGCAACGGACACAATAATCCGTCTTATATAAGACCTCATAGATTATACCCCTGTGTTCAAACAGTTCGTTCTCGTCAAGAGTTCCTACTTCTACCTTCTTCATGACCTTGTACCAATTCTATTACAACATTTTCGAGATTAACATACAAGTTTACTTTAGATACACTTCCATCTTTGTTTATCTTTTTAAACAATGGTTTGATATCGCACAGGTAACTGATATCATAACCCACAATATAGGCATACTGTTTTGTTTCAGGAACGGTGACACCTGTCAAATCATGCAAACTCGTATATACTGATGCAGGGGTGGTGATACAAACCTTGCTTCCGATAGGATACTTCGCATTGGATTCAATGTACTCCTTCTTTAATTTTATCATTTCGTTATTCAATTCTCTTATCTTTGAATTGATAATTTCTTTCTTTGATTTAAATTCTTCTTTAGTCATATACATATACACACATATTTAACATTCAGACAAAATCTGTAACACAATAAGCCATACAATGACAATCATCAATCGTCCAACATATTTCCACATATAGCCTTCATTAACATAGCAAAAACAATTCCAAAAAGCATAAATTCACTCCTTTCTAACATTATTGTCCACCCACCTCATTGCGCCCTTTAACGCATCAGTTGTAGACCTGTAAAACATATCTACAAAGAGAACCATCCGTTCACCTTTTATTATCCGGTACATAAAGTCTTTTTCTCCTGTGACTTCTATTGTACATCCCTTATAATATGCTACGTATTTCTTTCTCATACGGCAAAGATATAGTTTATTGGTTTTCCAACAACTTTTTATTAACTTTTATTAAGCGTTTTTCCCAGTCGTTCAGATTGTCACCCGTCTTAATCTTCTCCATAACCGAAGCTATATCAAAAGATTTACATTTTTCATACAGATCACTCATTGTCGCGCCTTGTATGATCACTCCATTCTTTTCCCCGGAAAAATATCCGTCAACACTCTCTATTACGTCCCATTTTCTCCCTTCTAGGATAGCTTGTTTATTGTTCGTTCCCATTATATCAAATTGCTTAAATTATTATTCGTTTCGGTAATGGTTCGCCAATCTTATACAGTTCTATGCTTGTAACTTCTTGTGTTTCTTTAAGTAGGTTTATTCCATCGCTGTAGAAGTTTATCAGCCTTATAGCCTCGAATGCGTTACACGGTTGAAGCATTATACTACGTGTTCCCTCGTTAATCTGAATAAAATAATTCTTTTCCATAATCTTATTTTGTTTTTAGTTAGTAATAGTTCCGCCCGTGGAACTTGCACCACTTGTAAGGCTTTCAACCTTTGGCGAATAATTCGGCTTAAAAACCGTTGTTTCCAGTCATCTCCTTACCTACTCCAACAGCTAACCAAATCAAATTATTTCCTCCTTGTTTTAGTTATTAGAAATTTCGGTTTGCTGTTTCTCCCAATCGTATGTGAATGTGGCTACATGTTGTTCACGGTCGTACACAAACACCTGATAACCTATTTGCCCGTAACTGCAAAACAATGGTTGTGTACGAAGCATTATGCCGTTCCATGTCTTACCGTTCAAATACTTTTCCCATGCGAATTTTCCTGTCTCAATGGCGTTTTTTAATCTGTTCATATCTTTATAATTTTAGTTTGTTTCAGTTCCCGGAGGCGGTGTCGCTCCGCTTGTTGTCCTCCACGCCGGGATAGTTGATTACTTAAACACATGGTCTATAAATACCGTATTAGTTTGCCATTCTCCGCGCTTTTTGAAAACGAAATACCCGCGTATAGTTGCCGTTTCTTTCATTCCGTTTGCAAAGTCATAGGCTGCTTGCTGGTTCTTGCCAAACTCTTTATTTATTGATCCGCTGTTATTGCTTACCCTATAGTGCAGCTTTGCAGGAGTTTTCGCCTTATCTGTAATAATATTCATATCTTTTCGTTTATTTTCGTTTTTAAGTTATTAATTAGTTCCCGGTAATAGTATCACTCTGTTCGTTGTTCTCCATACCGGGCAATCCTATTTATCTTAATTCCCTAAATGAAACCGTTTCAAAATCGCTCTTAATAATCTCTATCTGTACAGGCTTAACAAACCGATCCAGCTCTTTGCGTATCTCTCTCATTTGTTCAAACGGTACGGTTACAATGTTTCCAGCAACTAACAAGTTGCGCAAAATGTTGTCTAATTCTTCGCGTTTCATATTATTGTATATTTTTGTAAAACTCACAATACAGGCCGTACAGGTCTATAATATCCGAGTCGGTTAGTATTCTTCTTATTACTCTAATCACTTTCATTATTCGTTCAAATATGATTTAGGAAGCAAAGGGAAAACTCTTAACACTTCATCAAAACGCACGTTCCCAAACTTTTCGATATATACGGAAAAATAACGTTCTTTCCGCCTACGATCAATATTTATGCAGCTAGGTACGTACTTTCGTTTTAACGTATTATAGTCGTTTGCGTGCTTTCTTACGAACTTAATCAATTCGGGCGTATCTCTACAGTTTGACTATGTTTTGCGTCCTGGTGCCGTTATAATACGCTCGTTTAACCTGTTTTTCGGGTAACTTGTGCCCGTTATAGCTTTTCCAAAACTTGATATTTTCCTTTATAATATCCAATGTATCAATACTTCTGTTAGCCTTAAACGCTCCGATCTGAATATTTTCGTTTTCAAGGATAGGAGATAATTCTTTTTGTAAGTTTTGTTTTTTCATAATACTAATTATTTAGATAATTCGTTTAACACTTCGTTGAGATTTGGCAACACCCACGTTTTTAGGTATAATTCCAGTCTTTCCCTAACATAGTTTGCTGTTTCTTCGTCAAACGTAGGGCAATCGCTTGGTACTATCGGTTTCTGAAAGCATACTACCTTATCATTATTCATTATATTGCTTACCTTAGTAATTGCCTCCTGTAATTGTTCTTTAGCGTATTTCTTTTTCATAATCTTTTTGTTTTTTATGGCTAATATATCGGTATTGGTTTATATCTTTCATTACAGGGCTTTATTTTGCCCTCTATTAATGTTTTTGGATGGAGTATTGCACACTGTCAATAATATACTTGGCGTGTTCCCGGGCCGCTTCCTGTTTTTCCTGTTTGGTGGATGTTATCCCATCGTGCTTGTACAATAGTTTGGCGGCTTCTCTGATTATGAATTTCATTGTGCTGCAATTTGCAAGGTATTCCACTTGTGGTTGTATGCCCTTGTTTACTTTTTTGATCACACAGTTTTGCAGCCATAATGTTATATTATATATCTCACTTGTGTTACGTATATACATTGCAAGCAAATTGGGTATGTCGTTTCTTCTTTCCATAATGTTACGTTTTTAATTGTTATTGTTTTGTTTCTGTTTTTCGATATAATCAGTTACCCGTATTGATAGATACAGGCAACCTAATAGTATTAATGTTTCGATCATAGTTATTTACTTTTGATTTTTCCAAATTGCATAATCTGTATGACTTTCAAAACACATCTAACCGCCAAAAACCTTCTCATAGTTCCTTTAATTTAAAGGTTATATTTTCAGGTAGTTTCGTTTTGTCAACTGTTTTCACAAATTCGTTAAATTGCTCTTGCGTTATCTTTGTTTCGTAGTCATTCCAATTAAATGTAAGTTCATTTTTGAAATCGTAATATATTGCGTTTTTTAAAGAAATTCCGGCATCAAGAACGGCTAACATAACTAACTTTTTGTTTTCCGCTTTTTTTACAGATTTTTCGCAATCTGCAATTATTTCGTTACGTTCTTTCTCGTATTCTTCACGTTTTTTCTGGTCTTTCCGTTCCTGTATGGCTTCTCTAGTATAATACCCGTCCTTGATTCTGTTTTCAATTAGTGTACGTTCTTCATCCGTTAATATTAGCACAAAACGTTCGTTTTCGGGATTATACGGATTTTCCCATGTGTCACCCGTCAAGGCTTCTAATTGCTTAATCGCTTCCAAACTTTCTTGTTTCCAGCGGTATACGATCCCTAGGGTGTATAATAGGTACTTAAAGTATTCTTTATCATTCACATTATCACGTAATACATTGTATTCCGATTCGGTAATACGTAGGTAGTTTATTGTCTTTTCCTTGCCGCTGTTTACAAGGTGGTAGAAGCCATTTTCAACAGGGTACATAGGTTGCCCGTAATGGTTGGACAAATGAAGGTCAATAAACAATTTAAACTCCGGGAAATACTTCAAAATTTTGTCGTGGCAACAACCACTGAAACATAAAACATAACGCCCGTTTTTACGTTTTTCATAAACGTCAGCCGTGATCCCCCAATCACATACACCATTTTTACAAGAATCGCTTAAACTTATATGCACGTTCATTTTGTAGGTTATTCCGTTCTCTACGTAAATTTTTGTCACATTGTAAGATAAATTATTTGTTTTCATAATTCTATAAATATTTAAATTGTTCGTTATTCGTTTTATTCTTCTTCTTCTGTTTCCACTTCGTCCAAAACTTCCGAGATAGCTTGGCCTAACAGATAACAGCGTATTGTAACATCGCATGCCTCTGCACCTCTCTCTATATAGCTCATATCACATCCTAACTCCGTTAACGCTTCCCCTAACAGATCCCAATTGTGACATAGGTATTCCTCAGCCGTCCACGCGTTGAATGTGTAAGATCCTGATGCGTTCCCCGTTACGCTATCACATGTAAACAGTGTATCATTAAGATCCTGTTCCACTTCGTCCCGGTTTTCGGAGGTTACCACTATTCCGTTCTCATTGATATAATTTAAAACATCCTCTTTAACCGCTGCAAAATAATCGTATCTTTCCATAATTGTAATATTTAATTGTTTATTATATATTGTTTTTATTGTACTCTGTATCTATACGGGCTTGTAACCGTTACCAACCACATAAAACAGGATGGTAGCTACATTACAATATGTGCGTATCGTATGTTTTTACGGCTTATATATACCGACCAGTATTAAGACTTACGTATAGGATACACACGCACATACATTATATTATATTAGGGATGTTAATCGCATATCGCACTAAGTTACTATCTCCATTATCAAGCAATACCCGTACCTCTGCATCGTGGCTAACAACACCGCTGTTTATATTCCGCTTATTCCCTGGTTTGCGGATCTGTACCACGCTCTCACCGTGGCAAGCTGTTTCAATACGTCAAGTATCTCTTTGTCTTTCCGACACTGCAAACATACAGCGTTTTTGATTAGGTTGTATATTTCATTAACATTCATTATAAATTAAGCTCGTTTTTTTCAAAATCAATACAGTTTATATACATATTTTAAATTAATATTGCATAATATTAATAGATCCGACCATGCAAGACCTATTTTAGCTTAATATTATGTTTAATTTCAAGATTTTTCAATGTTAATTTGTGTTAAATTTGTTTGTAAGTATCTGAACGTGAGGGAATTACGAAATCTTCGTAGATGTCACTTGTAAAGATATTTTATTTGTAAAGATTTTGAAATTCGATTGTCGTAGAAAAGAATTCTTTTTTATTTACAAACGTTGAGAATCGCGGTATATAAACGTGCGTAATTGCCTGTAAATCAGTGCCATACCCCCCTTTTATAGAGGCTTCGCTACGGGTGTGTCGCTCCCGATAAATTTTTTTCTGAAAAATTTTTTTCCTCAAATTTTGCTCGTATGGCTGATTTTGCGTTTTGGAGGTGTATTTTCGGTAGTTTTCAACAAAATCGGATAAATCTTTACATAAAAAGTTACGAAAATCGTAGGCTTTTTGGTGTGTTTCGTAGGTATGGTTGCATTTTTTATGTCTTTTTTTGCAGTATAAGTTATTGGTTTACAGTATTCTTCGTTGATTTCGTCGTTTTGATATGTATCTATACTAAATTACGTATGCAGTTTTGGTGTCTGTATGTATGTGTTGTATATGTAATGTACGTGCATGTGTATTGTAATAGAGTATGTATCGTGTACGTGTATGTATATGTTGTATATATATATTACTTTTAACATTTAATATGCAAATTAATAGAGAGTAAATTTTCAAAGATTTACGATTCAATTTTTTTTGACAAGACTAAACATCTTGTTTTCAGCCATTTAACCACTAATTTGCGCGAGTTTTTTGACAAGTGTTGAAAAACGAAGAGTTTACGAAGTCTACGAAAAATCAACGAATTTCGTAGGTTTTTTACGAATTTTCCCGAATCAATTAGTTGCATATGCAACTATCGGTGTTGAGATTTTTTATTTTATGTTAAATTAAGTCAATTTTACATTTCTTAACGTAGAAAATAACAAGTAAATAAAAAATTATAGTTAAATCATTTTAACTAAAATGAGAAAAATTATGACAAAAATAAAAAATAACAACAATCAACATTTTTTACTTTTCCTGTTCAAAGCATACTGTGGACGTGAAAGTAAAAAATCTTGTGTAAAGAAAGATAAACTATCTTCCTTGACACGCATTTGTTAATCACGTAAACATTTGCAGTTAATTAATTTAACTAATTGTTTTCGTATTGTTTTTTGCGCTATATTTGCAGGTGAAATCATATAAAATGTGTGTGTAAAATATGGAAGAAGAAATAGAGATTAAACTTAGATTGCCCGAATCAAGGCGTGTCGTATGCCTGTCCGATGCAATGCCAGACAGGGAGCGTTGGTACAAGGGGATGAGGGTTCAGACACGGCTGTTTGGATGGGTTACGCTCGTCAGCTTCCGGGATCGTCGCTGTTGTCTTAAACTTGACGAGCCTCTAGAGGACGGGACAAAGGCTGTGTTCGTGTCGGAAGCGTCATTCATCAGGCGCGTGCCCGTACCTTTAACTGCAAGGTCTATGGCTGCACAGGTAGCTGGTGTCAGCGTGGAGGGTGAAGTGCTGGAGTACGAGAGGAAAATGAAGAGCAAATGGGAGAAGGAGAGAAAGCGTATAGCGGAGATATGTGCAAAGTACGGGTATGTGATGCCTTCCGAGTGGAAACGGTCGTTGCGCAAGTTCGCTTCGTGGTGCGAGGACCAGGTAAGGCAGTACGGGCATATCGTGGATGCAGACTACCTTATGCGCCATGATACGTCCGTTGTTGGCGGAAGGAGCGTGGATGACCTAAGGTTCGTGCCCGATGTGGATATGGTGGATGGGACCGGGGCGAACGGGAAGCCTTCTGCCGCTCGCGTTTCACGGTGTGCGCTCATGCCGGGAAGCATCGTAACTGCCATACGTAACGCAGGGAACGAGATGGACAAGTCGGTGTCGTTGTGGCGGAACAGCTACTTCGTGAAGATGAGGCGTTTCGGGTACACGTTCAACACCTGCTGTGACGGGGCAAAGACACGTGATGATGCGTTCACATGGTTCAAGGACATCACCATACAGTACATGGCTGACCTTATAGAGTATTACGGGATAAGACGTGATTCCATCGTGTGCAGGAAACTGGAGCACATCGCGGACGTATACTCTTCCCTTGACGATATGGACGCACGCCCTGACATATCAACGGACGATTATGATCTGTATCCCGTTGTAATGTTCGGGAAGGTTGTGGACCGGGAGAAATCGGTAGAATCGGTAGAATCGGTAGAGAAAGGAGGGGAAAATGACTGTCGCTGAATCTGCAAAGGCTTCTTATGAATACATCCTTGATTCCGTTATGGGCAAGCTGGCGGACAAGGGCGGTGGTCGCGGTTTCCGTAAAGCCAGGGATGAAGGCGAGTGGAAGCGTTCCATATCCGCTATGGTCGAGATGGACATAGCCGATGCGTGCAGGGAGTGCAATTTCAGACGCCACAGGAGCGGTTCTATCATGGCTTTTGACGGTAAGATATTCGTTCCCATGATGAAGGACGATCTGATGCGCCTGTGTATGGATTTGTGCCGGATAAACGGTCTTAGCGAACTGTACATGACCGATACGAGCGAGCGGTTCTACCGTACCATCGTAAAGAACGTGACGCATGAGATATTCAATCCCAAGCGTAACTTCATCACGTTTGACAACTGTGTCCTTGACACGGAAACGATGGAAACGTTCGATTTCTCGCCCATGATAGAATCGTGCATACGTATCAATATCAATTATGACCCGTTGGCGCGCAGCCCGTTGTGGGAGAAGTTCCTGGACGATGTGATCCCGGTGAAGGACACACAGGATGCCTTGCAGGAGTTTGTGGGGTGTGCCTTTGTTGACAGGAAGAAGATCAAGATGGAGAAGATGTGTTACCTTCTCGGTTGTGGTAGTAACGGTAAGTCGGTGTTCTTTGACGCTGTTGTCAATGCCCTGGGGAAAGACAATGTGTCGTATATGGAGATGGCTGACCTGTCGGGTGACAAGTCTACTTGCGAGTACAATATAGCGATGATAAACGGGAAGCTGCTAAACTACGCCTCAGAGATGGGAGGGAAGGATGTGAGCGGTGGAAAGTATAAGAAGTTCATATCCGGTGAGCCTACTATGGCGCGCCTTCCGTTCGGTGAGCCTTTCCTTGCCGATATGATGCCGCCTTTCATGGCCAACCTTAACAAGATGCCTTCCGTTTCGGACCAGACTTATGGTCACTTCAGACGCTCCCTTGTTATCCCGTTCTATCGTGTGTTTAAGGAATCGGAACAGGACAGATCTCTTCCGTTGAAGCTGTCAAAGGAATCGGCAGCCATTATCAACTGGATAATAGAGGGTGCAAGACGGTTTGTTAAGAACAAGGGTGAGTTTACGAGAAGTTATACGATAGAATCCGTTACGGAGAATGCAAGACGTGATTCCAACAGTGTCCTGTCCTATCTTTACGATTCGGGGTATGATGCTGATGGGGGAATTGAACTTGAGGCTATCCGTGACCGTGACCTGTATGTGAAATACAGTGCATATTGTATTGACTGTGGCGTTAGACCTTACAGCAAGAGAAAGATGGTTGACATGATACGCCAGGAAGGCTATTCAGTCACTTCCGCGTGGGATGAGAACAGGAACAGGATGTTCCAGGTTGTCCTAAGACGGAAATACAATCCTGACGAATATCTTCTCCAACAGGCTGATGATATAATGAAGGAGGATTTGCCGTTCTAAATTTTGCAGTTTCAAAAAAAATACTTAGTTTTGTAGCGTCAAATCAATCATGGGAGAGGCAAACTCCTGTGACTTCAATCATTGGAGTTATTTTTTTGCCATGACATATTGTAGTAGTAAAGATTAAGATATTGCGCCTACCGAGTGGAGATACGGAAACGCCTCCGAAATAAACCCTATGGTTGATTTGACAGCTCGTAGTAGGCGCACTTTTTTATTATTATGAATGAACTAGTTTTTAAAGGTCAGAATGACCAAGTTTTAACTAACAGCCTATTGGTGGCTGAAAAGTTTGGAAAAGAACACAAGAATGTGTTAAGTTCTATCCGTGAGTTAATAAAGGGGTGTGCTGAAAATGCAGCCAACCTTATGTTTGAGGAAACAACGTATATTAATGATCAAAATGGACAGGAGTATCCTATATTTATTATGAACCGAGATGGATTTACCCTTTTGGCGATGGGATTTACAGGGAAAAAGGCTCTTAAATTCAAGTTGGATTATATTGCTGCATTTAATGCGATGGAGAAGGCGCTGAAAGAACAGAAAAAACCATTGTCACAACTTGAAATACTTGTTCAATCCGCACAGGCTCTTCTTGAACAAAGTATGAGAATTGATAATGTAGAGAAGCGTCTTGATGCAATTGAGCAGGAAAGGGATGAGAATGGTAAACTTTTACTGTCTGTGTCAATGTCCTCTGATGTTCTTCCTGAAATGTCTATGAGAAACAACATTCGTCAATTGGTAAACAAATATTCTTCCGCTACAAATACCAACCAACGGGATATATGGCATAAGATTTACGATCAGCTTTATTATCTTTATGGTATTTCCGTGAAGGCTTATAAAAAAGATAAGCGTGAAACATATTTGGATGTAGCTGAAAGGAATAATTTTCTTGATAAGATATATAATATCATCTCCAATATTGTCCGAGAATATAATAAAGATTAAAGATTATTTAACCGTTATTATTTTTGCCATATTACTTTAATATGTATTTTTGCTGAAAAATTTTATTGTATATGGATAATAAAGAGATTGTTTTATTTGATAGAAGTATTCGTGTTACTTCTGATTGGTATGTATGTGTGTCTGATGCCCAGTGTGCGATAAATGAAGCTCGTAACAGGACTGGTTTGAAAAGGTATAATTTCAGCCAGTGGTTAAAGACGCTTTACGTAAGTGACATGGTTTCCAGTATTAATGAGGGCGGCAAGGATGCTTTCAAGGTTGAGTTTGACAATGATTCGGGTAAGATAGAGCAGTATTGTCATTTTGGTGTGTTTGTTAATATGATTTTGTCGGCAAGTCCTGTTAGTGGTGTGCTTGACAATGAGGATTGGTTTAATGATTACGTTTGTGATGTATATTCCATTGACGGTCATGTTTATGAACACGCCAAGATACTTGCCGTTGGCGGTTTGTGGCGTTATACGACAAAGAATGCCAGGTTCAGTGATGATATCCGTATGATGGATGATATCATGTATTCCGTTCCCGATGGTGACAAGGATGCCGTGTATAGCCTGTTCTTTGATTTGTTAGGTACGTTTTATTACAATTGGGAGTTTGCGTTGCGTTATGCGAAGAAACTTCTTTTAGGGTATGTGGAGGAATGATTATGAGGTGTTTTATTCGTTTTGTCATGTTTCTCATATACGTTGACATTTTATTTGTTCTTCTTGTGTTTATTATTCCTGCTGAAATGGTGTACCGATGGACGGATGGACGTAAGCCTAGTGGATATGTTTCGTGCCTTTCTGATTTTCTAGGATACCCTGATGGTTATCGTTATACGTTGAGCGATTTCTTCAGGGATTTGAAACAGGGATGGCGTAATTTTAAGTAGCATGGGTTCTATTGATTATGAGTATATATTTGCCAATCTTGATACTGTGCTTGGGCTTCCTTTAAGGCGTAGGGGTAAGCGGTGGACGTTGCCTGCCAGGATAAATCTTGAGAGTCATAGCAGGAAGGATAAGCTGGTTTTCTATATGAACAAGTCGGGCAGTATTACCGTTACCGAGCAGGGCGGTGATTCTGTCAACCTGTTTGACTTTCTCGTGTCTTATCTTCCCGGTTGCAGTAGTGCTTCTGATGCTTTTAGGATTCTGTCAAGTCCTGACGGTTGCAGAATGAGTTTGAAGGATTTCTACGAGAGGGAGTATGATTCGGGTAGACAGGAATCAAGGTTTGTTGATATGAAGTATGTTGACAGGCTTAGCGATGCCGGGCATTGGAAGGGTAATAACCTGTACGAGTACCTTTCAGGTGTTTTCGGTGTTGATTCCGTTAATGATGTGTTTTCAAGGTATAAGGTAGGATGTCTTGGAAGGGAATCCGCTGTGTTCTGGTATTCCGACAAGGATGGTAACGTGTGCCATGACAACAGGATAAGATATGGGGTGAACGGTCACAGGAAGAAGGAAACCCATGCTTTCAGGAAGTTTACTACGGGCGAAGGGTTTATCTATCGCGGTTATTTTAAGCCGTTTTTAGGGGATTATTGCAGCGATGCGATAACTTGTATGGTTGAATCGGAGAAAACCGCTCTTATCGCATCTATGGCTTTTGGTAAAGGTTTTATATGGACAGCTTGTGGCGGAATGAACCAGATTGGAAATAAATTGCCAAAAAATGTTATTTTGTTCCCCGACTTTGATAATAAAGCTATATCTTTGTGGGGTGACAAAGGACGTGTGGCAAGATGGTGGGAACACCCTATCCTGTCTTTTGGATTGAAGCATAACGATGATATCGGAGATGCTGTTATTAATAATTTTGATAGTATTAACATTAAAAAATTTAGAGAATGGATATTGGAATAGGAATTGATTTTAAGGAAAATCTTCTTTCATTGCGTAATTATATCTCTTTGGGATTTAGTTGTGATGATATTGATTTCAAGAACGAAGCTATTGCTTCCATTGATAGAATGATGGAAGAAGTATTGGATGAGCATGATGTGAATTTCTTTGACGCATTGCAGAATGTGATTGACAACCTTGATGAGATTAATACGGTAAAGGATGTTCACGATATTTGCTGTGAATTTTACCATGTGATGGATGAGAACGAGCGTGTAATGCACCGTGAGTTCTTTGAAAGGCTGAAAAAATATCGCGAAAGCAAGATTGAACGTATTGTTCCTTTGAAGGAAAAAGACTGCATTGTCATGGGTAATAAGTATGTTGAATTAGGTAGCGGCAAAGAGTGTGTCGTTGACAGTATTATCCACATGCTTGCCGAGAATGATAAAATGATTAAAGATGCTGTTTTGTATGTAGACCATCTTGGTCAGCGAATAGCGTGCTCTATTGATGAGTTTAGGAAAAAGTTTGGGGTGAGGAAATAAGGCATGTTATGGCTAATAAAGGAGAAATAAGGATTGACGGTAAGGTGATGGGAAAGGATTACGGCAGGTATTTCTATTCTCCGCGTGGTAATATGTGGGCTGTCACCTTGTGTACGTATGACTGTGATGATGGTCGTATGTTTGAAAAAATAGAGTTGTATAGAACTAAGGATGAGGCTAGGGAAGCTGCATTCAGATTAAATACGGAGGAACACAATGGGTAATACTAATTCAAGTGTAATAAAACTGCCTAACGGGTATATCTTGAATAAGATTGACGATTGTACTTACGAGTTGGTAAAGATTGACGATTTCAAGAAAGGAGATTTCCTGTTTGCTAAAAGCAGGACAGGACATGTCAAGGATTATGTATTTATCAACAATGGTGGTTTGAAAGCTAATTTCTTGTATGAGGACAAGAATACTCTTATCTGTAATTCAGAGTTTAACTTTTCTAACAACTATGATATATCAAAGGCTACTCTCGAACAGATTGCCGCTATGAGAAGGCTTTTATCCGAGAATAATTTTACTATTGTTGATGGTGAAGTAATTCCCATTACCGATCCTGTTGTTGGATTTGTTATTGTCAATGATGTGATTTATCCTGCAAGCAAGATTTACAGAAGCAGGGAATGCGCGATGTATGATTTAAAGAGAAAAATAAAAAAATGAATCAAGTAAAATTTGTAAAATTAAGACGGGATGCAGTTCTTCCCGAAAAAAAAACTGATGGTGCTGCCGGGTATGATTTGTATGTTCCTGACAACACGTTGATAAGAAAAGGTCGTAATCTGATTAAACTTGGTATAGCCATTCAGATGCCATCAAATATGAAGGCTATCATCAAGCCTCGAAGTGGATTTTCTCTGAAAGGTATTATTGGCGTTGACGGGAAGTATCATGACGCAGATGTGTTGGATGGTGTTATTGATTGTGATTATACTGGTTGTATCGGTGTTATAGTGAAGAGTTTTGAGAAAGAGCCTTTCTATATTGCCGCAAAGGAGCGAATTGCTCAGCTTCTTTTCAGTAATTATATTGAGGTTGAATTTGTTGAGGTTGAAAGCCTTGATTTAACGGATAGGGGAGATGGAGGTTTTGGTTCTACAAACAATGCAGGGAAATGAGAAGGAAATTTTTATTATTTTTGTCTATTTCTTCAATAGTATTATTGGGGTTGTGTAGCTGTTCCGATGATAAGGATGATGAATATAAGGATGCTATTATCGGTACATGGGAACTTGTTCAGATAAAAGTGGATGGTAGATGGTATCCTATGATAAGACCTACTTACGCTAAGTTTAATCAGGATGGTACTTATGTAGGAAGGGGCTATTTTGGGAATGGTTACGGTACTTATGATATATCTGGAAAAACCATTACATGTTATGTTGATGGATATGAGTATGTAAGATACGAGATTGTTGAACTTATGTCCAATACATGTACGTTGAAGATGATGATGGGAGGTGACAGTATGGATATTAAATGCGAAAAGAGATGAAAACAAAAAAGATAAACAAGATTTACGACAAGGGTTATGATAGTGTACTGAACAAGTATTTTATCTTAGCCATGTTTGTTGAATTTGGTGAAACGAAGTATGACCGTATCTTCTTTTCTGACAAGAAGGATGCGGATAACATAAAAGTTGGTGATTTGTTATGATTGGAGTTACATTGAACAGCAGGGCTAAAATTATAAACCGTGATAAATACATTTCACTTCACGGTGAAGATTCTGTAAGCAAGTCAAATGTGTTCGGTAAATTTGTCACTGTTAAATACTGTTTTGAGAATGGTGAAAAGTTTCTTTGTGCGGATGACCAGGGTAAAGAGTATATTCTTTTCTCGGATTGTATTGCTTATGTTGATCATGTTAAAGAGAGAAGCATCCTTGATGAAGCAAAGGATATCCGTAGCAATAGCAGACAGTCTGACTATGGCGATGCAGTAGTCAATTTTGAAAATATTTCCAAGATGGCTTCTTTGATTACTGGAAAGGAATTATCTCCTTATGACTGTGTTGCTGTACAGATAGCTGTAAAGCTATGCAGACAGGGATTCCATAAAAAGCGTGACAATATGGTTGACTTGGCTGGTTACGCTGATATAATGCAATTGATAGTGGACAAGGAGAATGTGAAAAATGGGGAAAAAGGCTGACAACGCATTGATTTTTAGGAGAGTTCTAGCGGCAAGCGGACTCTCCGACACTGATGTTAACAGGAAAAGCAGAAAACATGATATTGTTATGAACCGTGCTCTTGTGTGCTGTGTCATGCGTGACATGGGTTTAAGTATGTCTGAAATTTCTGATTTCCTATGTATTGACAGAAGTAGCATATACAATCTTTTAAAATATTCTTCTGAACTTGACGAGAGAGTAAGGGAGATAAAATTTAGGATAAAGGAGGAAAGGTAATGGGTTTGAATAAAGGATGGGGTAAACTTCCCCTTAGTAACAATCTTCTTGTTGACGATGAAAAGCAGAAGAAGATTGATATAGCAAAGCATATTGATGATGCGAATGAGATGGAGTTATGGGCTGCGTCCGCTTATGTCATAGATACCAATCCTGTCTTGTTTTACAAGGCTACACACGTTGTTGACGATGGTATGTCAGAGCGTTCTTTGCTTATGAAAGCCAAGCAATGGGTGAACTCTCCAAGGATAACACAGATTGTCAATTATGCGAAATCTTCCATGCTTGCTTCCGATTATGTGACACCATCCATGAGGCGTGTATTGGAAGGTGAGAATAAGGAAAAGACAAAGACTTTGATAAACAAGGATAACCTTGAATTTGAAGATGCGATAAGCCTTATAGAAAGTTTCCTAAAGCGTTCTGATATAGATACTGCTGATTTTAAGGATGTGAAAGGTGCACTTGATATGCTTGCAAAGTTCAAAGGTTGGCTTTCTGATGATGATGCTGGTGAAGATTTCTACGACAAGACCACCATAGCGTTTTTCCCATACGATTGCGACAAGTGTGTCCGTGCCAAGGCAGGGTTATGCAACAAGTGTGTATATCATCGTGAATCAACAGGCGATCTTAGTGATGATGAACGTAAATGGATAAAGGAAAACGATACATGGAAAGGATAGTCTATGTCGGTAAGGAAAGCCACTAATTTGACGGTAAGGAATAAAGAAAGGGAAAGGCGTGTAAGGGAAATAGAGGAAGAGGGAGTATTTGATTATTACCATAAATTTACTCCTGTCCAGTTGTACAAGTACCTTTCGCCTCTATGTAGTATTGATGCGTTACGGGTATTACGTTTGTGTGTATTATCCGCACAGAGGGGAGATAATATGATAACGTTGAAGTTTATAAGGAGGCAACTGAAATACAAACCTAGACGTTCTGTTTTTGATTCATTGATAAATGCCGGATTGATAATAGAACCAGTTCCTAATGTTTTTTCCTGTACGGTGAAGGTAAATGAGTATTCTCATATATTGAGCATGATGCGTATTGATGATAATGCTCCCGATGTCGTAGATGTGGATGATTTAAATTGTTACAAAGTTGTAGCAGAAGATAATATTAGTTACCGTGTCGTTAGCAAACGTGGGAGTGTTATAAAGAGTTTCGCTGAAAAGAGTGAAGCAAGCAATTATCTTGACGAACTGTATTTTCCTAAAGGTGAAGATGGTGACGTGGAAGCATTGTCGAAAGAGGAAGAGGAAGAATTAACCATTTGATTAACTATTTTTAATATCGTTTTCTGTATTAGTTTATTTTTTAATATTACTTTTGTCGCATGAGATATTGCTATGATAAAGAACGGTATGATTATCTTGTCAACGAAATTTTAAAATGTGGCAAGATACTTAAAGAGAACACCACTAACGGTAAGGAAGTTAGCTGGAAAGTTTTCTGGATAAGGGTGGACGCTCACAAAAGAAGGCTGTCCGCAATGAGGGAATTGGACAAAATAAAGGAAGAGAAATATAAAAAATAAAAAAATGGATTTAGTATTAAATTGTAAAGTAAAGAAAGTAGGTCAGTTACAGACTGGTACAAGTAAGGCAGGTAATTCTTGGCAAAAGAGAAATTTTCTCGTTGAGGAAATTGGTTCTATGTATGCCAAAGAAGTGTATTTCTATGTAATGGGCAACCTGTGTGATCTTCAATTGAAAGAGGGTGATACCATTACTGCCCATCTTGAAATCAGAGCAAGAGAATACCAGGGTAAATATTACAATGAAGTTGGGTGCTTTAAGATAGATATGCCGCAACCAGCACAAGCACCATCACCTGCACCTGTTCAGCCTGAAAGACGGGATGATTTGCCCTTTTAGTATTGCAATGCTATCCGAAATGTGTGGTTTTTGCCTGTATTGATTAAATTCTTGTTTTTGTTTGCGGATGGAGGTTTATCTTTTTTGCCATATTTCGGGTTTTCCTCCATCCGATTTTATTTGTAGTGGCATTAAGGAACAAATTTACACTATTATATAGTAGTACATAATACTGGCTAATATGCAATTAGTTTATAAATTTGACATCAACCATTCCGACAAGCTTTGCGCTATCTGCCGTGTTACGAACAACCTGTACAACCAGGCGTTGTATATTGTCCGTAACGAGTTGAAGGATAACGACA
>OGDX01000828.1_pt1 | contig 19444 bp, 21 predicted proteins | sample 1570461 | NCBI WGS metagenome assembly OGDX01 (sample SAMEA2582172, study PRJEB24529) | metagenome
AGCTAATTCGCTACGCTTTGCCCAAATTTACTTTTTCGCTATGTGTTTATTTTATCCAACCATTCCATATCTCACCGGTTTATTTTTTCAAGAGCACCGCAAATTCTTTAAGCTGTGGCAGTCCGTCAAAGAAATCAACGTCAAATTTGGCCGTTGAGCCGTTGGCGAGGGTGATTGTCAGAATACCATTGTCGTAATTGTAGTTTGAACTGGATATTTCCGACAATGTAAAAGAACACATCTCAACATTTCCTTTCACGATGACCGGGTATGTCACCTTATCGCCGTCAACCGTGATGATACAGCTTTTGGCAGCCAACTTGCGGGCCTTATGTATCTTCCGCCAGGCTCTGAACAGCATGTACAGTCCGACAAGGGCAAGGATGATGGCTGTTGGTAACGGTCCGAGGATGCGAAGTGTACCGACTTTTATACCGAAAGGATAAACTACCGGTACTATTATCAGTCCGGCACCGACAAGGATTTCAGTCAGATTGTCCTTGATGGACGATTTGGAAGAATAATTGAATGTAGCCATATTCGGATATTAGTGAAGTTATTCGTTCGGTGATATTATTTTATGAAAAAGTACCAGATAAGCAGAGCCGCGGTGATGATTATGGACAGGACCGTCATGGCCGACCTGTATTTTTCGACAGCAGGCGATTCCTGCGGAGCTTCAAATTCCAGTATCGTAGGTGCTTGGCCTATCGCGCTATTAGGAATAGCCTCTATCTTGAACTCGTTGGGCTGTTTTTCAATGCCGATCAAGGCATAGGCACAATCAAGCTGATTGGCCTTTCTTGGCGAGAATACCGATTTGCTGAACAGGATGACGCCGTCATAATGATCGCTTATTTCCATTACCGAATCCATATCCCGTTGTCCTGTCAGTATATGACGGCCTGTATCAGGATCTACTATGTAATAGTCATAGCCACAGGACTGTACGGAATCATAACGGATTTCACCGATTTCCAGCGTATCCACTTCAGCCTTGATGCTCTGAAGGGTGGCCTCGTCAATTTCAGTCCCTTTCAACGGGCAGGCATACAGGCAATAGCGGCTGTCTTCGTGCATCACGGTTCTGATGGGATAGAGGTTTACTACTTTGCGGTTTTCCAGTTTGAGGTATGTCTTAGACAATTTGCCGATTGCTTTCCCGTTATAACCGGCCGGAACAGCACCTCCTTCAAGAATGGCTGACAGATTTTTAAGTTCGCTCATGTTGTAATTCTTTTTATTCGTTTTCGATTATTGTTGATTATTTGATTCCATTTTCTACAGTGAGACAGAAGTTCACCTCCCTGTACAGTTGTTCCAGCAGATGTTCGTCATCCAGCGACTTCCTGCCGGGACGTAAGAAACCGTCCGGAGTGTCGGATGCGTAGTAGAACATGTTCCCGTTGAAGGAGAGCATCAGGTCACGGCTGAAGGATTTCCGCAGGGCGGTCAGCTTCCGCATCATCGCCGGGGTGAGCACCATGCGGGCTTCCACCTCGTCATCCGCGTACACGGCAAAATGCCTCTCGAACTCCGGGTCTTCCAAATGTACGAATTTTGCCCCGTACTTTTCCTTCATTCCCTGGATTGTTTGCGCCAGGTAGCCGATTTTGTTTTCCAGATGGTCGGGCAGCAGCATCACGTAGCCCCTGAAGGTGCGGTTCAGCTTGCAGCACCCGAACATGCCCCTGAAACTGTGCATCGTGCTCTCTATCCTGACTCCGAATATCGGACGGATAAAATACTGGTACGGCACTTCAAGGAAGTTGAAGGCCGAGAAATCTTTCGAATTGGCTGAAGTCACACCGGCATCCACGACAGTCATCATGTCATTTCCGACGGGAATGTCAAGACGGCCGTAACAGGTCGAACTTACCGAATTGCCCGATGACAATGCCGTTCCGAACAGGCGGCTGTCCGCAAAGACTTTCGGCTGTATGGAACCGGAAGGATTGTACCTTGCTCCCGGGAACAGCAGGTAGATGATGTGGGCCATCGTGTAGGTTTCCCTCTTGTTCAGCGCGGCAAAACATTTCATGAATGCGAAATGAAGTACAAAAAATACGGCAAAGCCTATCATGAGGTATTTTCCCGTGGTGACGGAAGTCTCATAGTCAGTACGGTCCACGAGGAATCCGCCGAAGATACAGAAACCGAACCACACGACGGTACACAGATAGACAATGGAGGTCAGGATGCGGAACACAATCCGGAGCATCCTGATACGGGACATCTCTTTCTTCATGTGAAGGGAAATGCCCTTGAAATCTATATTCTGACTTTCTTCCATGCTTTACTTGAATAATTCTCCCACTTTCACTTCCTTGATCTCACTTTCCGGGAACTCTATCAACTCCTGCTGCTCATGCTTGCGCCAGGATGCGATTATCGACGACGGAAACATTTCAATGTAATTGTTATAATCGGTAGCAGCGGCATTGTAGGTGCGCCGGATTGCCTGCAGCTCATTCTCCATGTCCTCGATCTGGACCTGAAGATGAAGGAACTGCTGGTTCGCCTTCAGCTCCGGGTAGTCTTCCACCGCCACATTCAGTCTTGACAGAAGCGAGGACATTTCCGTACCGCTTTTTATCTGCTCGGACTCTGTAGCGTTCGAAGCCCTTGACCGCAAATCGGCAATGCGGATGAGAATCTCATTCTCGTGCCCCATGTATGCCTTTACGGATGCGACAAGATTGGGGATCAGGTCATTCCTCTGTTTGAGGACCACGCAGATACCACTTCTGCATTGCTTGACCCGGTTCTTCTTTGCAATAAGGCTGTTGTTAGTGAATACTGCCCATAAAATAATTATGAGCAGTACCACGATAATACATATAACGGCTATAATCATATTTTCAGATGGATTTAGACATACAATTCAGCCGGTATGACTCTGATTGTCCCTTCCCAGTAGAAGTGGGGGACGATGCCGTCTGAAGGAAGATAGCCTTGGGGAAGTTCCTTGTAATAAAGGACAAGTTTCCTTACTTCCACATCGGCGCCTTCCACGATTTCACCACTCAGTTTCACGGTTGACCAGCAGTCCTCCTCCTTGGCAAGACTGACTACGCCCTCACATCCGGGAGCTACCGGCTGCCTGCCTTCACACATGTTGCGCAGCTTTTCCATCACTCTCTTCAGCCATTCCATATCGTTCATGTGTCCCTTGTCCAGTGCGTATATGCCAATACCATGGAAAGAGTCGTCCTTGTGCTTCACGCCTTTCCACGCCTCTGCCGGGGCACTGACAATCCCCGCGTAAACGATATATCCTTCCGTGAATTTTCTCAACCACTTGCTTTTGCCCAGCCATGGTGCCTTTCCTGCAAGTTTCTTGAAGAACTCGGTCTCAGAACTGCGTGGCGTCTGCATGTACGGTTTCATCTTGTCAAGCTGTGTCGGGTTCTTGTACAGTTCCCTGTCTCGCTTGGCTTCTTCGGCCTCCTTTGCACGCCGTGCGGCCAGTTTCTCCCTGTATTTACTTACGTCAAGACCTTGTGCTTCCATTTGGTCAAGATCATTCTCTGTCATGGTTTTCTCCCATTCTGTTGCTGCATTTTTGAAAAGTGCCATAATCGTAAAACTTTTAAGATATTGTTGATTCTATTTTTTTTGGATTCTACCATTCGATTGCCTTCCAAGGGGAATCTTCTTTATTGAGAAGCGCTCCCACGACTTCATCCGCAGTCTCGTAGTCATCTGTTTCGCCTCTCCATATTCCGCGTCCCACGGCAAAGCTGTTGCCGTATTCTTCCCATGAACTGAAGGATTCCTTGGCTATGCCGGCAGTGGTTCTGATGGCTTCCCACATTTCGTCTTCATTGATGTAGCCGCAGATGAAAGCCCAACGGGCCATGTTCACGGCACGTACAAGGTCCCATGCCAGCACGGTTTCGGGCAGGTCCGCTTCCGTCGTTTCATTTACTCCCATTACAAATTCAGCTATCGTGAACGCATCGCCGATCTTGCTGTCCTCGTCCGCCTTTTCTTCCTCGGTGATGGCCTCGATTCCACGCTGGCGGATTTCAGCCAAGGCCGGATCCGCACCGGCATGTTGGCCTTCGTTCAGCAGCCATGAGATGGTCTCCAGGGCACTCTTCCTGTCAGTAACTTCCCACCATTCCTCAAGCATTTCCTTAAGGGTGTCCGTGCCTGCTGTACTTTCAAGGGAGTCCACGTTGTCATCGTTGTATAGGAACAGAGGTGCCCCATAAGCCAGAAGTTTGTTCTGTTCAAGTGTCAGGCTGTTGTCGCCCTTGCGGGTGATTTCCCAACCTGCATATACGTCAAAACCGTCCGAGAAATCCGGTAAACCTTCCGGCATGAATCCGGCATTCATTGCCTGCTGCATCATGTTCCCTGCGAACTCGATGTTTTTGCTGTAGGTCTCCATTATCGCCTCGGGATCCTGGGCGGATTCTGCCATCATCTTTGCCTGGTATGCCTGTGCCTCCGCAACTCCCGGGAACATCTCGGCCGAGTCCTGCATCAGCTTTTCATGCATCTTCATCAGGTCGGTGCCTTCAAATCCGGGTACGTTGCCATACAAGGCTTGCGCCTGTTCCAGTGCTGCTTTCATGGCCTGAGCCTGTGCTTCTCTTGCGATTTCCTCGGGTGTCTGAGGTGTCTTCTTGGTTTCTTCTGCCATATCTTTCTAATATTAAATTTGTTAATGAATATCTTACCTGTTTATTCCGCTCCGTTTTCAAGAAGTTTTTCCACGATTTCGTTGAAGCCGCGCTCTCCTGCATAGTACAGGGCGGTGTGCTGGAGGTTGTCTGAGATGCTAACATTCGCGTGAAATTCAAGCAGGACGGACACAAAATCGTTGTGGCCCTCCTTGGCTGCAAGAATAAGCGGGGTTTCCCCGTTGTCATTCTGTGCGTCAACCGCAGCTTTGGCCTTCAGCAGAGCCTCGCCTATAAAGCGGTTACCTGAAATGGCCGCGTAATGTATCGGGGCATTGCCGCTCAGCATAGCTTTGCCGGGATCGGCTCCGGCCCCGAGAAGAAGGTTGACCATGACAAGATTCCCCTGCATACAGGCGAGTATCAGCGGAGTCTCTCCGCCGTCATTCGTCGAGTCAAGCATGGACTTGTCTGACAGGAGCAGCGTGCGGACAATTTCACCCTGTCCGTTATACACGGCCTGATGAAGCGGGGTGTTGCCACGTGCATCCCGGTCATTCCCGCACGAGAGTCGGGCGACCACTTCCCGCAGCCCGTGGGCTGTGGCATAGTCGATGGCCTTGTGGCCGGAGGCATCGGCGACCTCCGTATCGGCTCCCTGATCCATCAGGAAAAGGGCGGCATCTGTACGCTTGTTGTCAAGCAGGCATATCAGCGGGGTTCGTCCTTCATTGTCCGTCACGTTGATGTCGGCCCCCTTCTGGAGCAGCTTCCCGAGGATTTCCTTGTTGCCGCTCCGTGCCGCCGCGTGGAGCGGGCTTTCGGAACGGTTGTTGATACATGACGCGTCGGCATCGTTGTCAAGAAGCAGAGCCACTATGTCCCTGTAGCCTTTCTGACAGGCATAATAAAGAGCAGTGTTTCCTTCCTGATCCCTTTTGTTGATGTCAATTCCTCCCTTTTTCAGGAATATCTGGACAATGCTTTTCTGCCCGTTTCGGCAAGCATTGAGAAATGTCTGGTTGTTGTCCATATATCTTTGTTTAAGAATATTTCAATAATAGTCTTACGAGATTGTCATTGTTGTAGTCTGCCGCCACGTCCATGGCCGTTTTGCCTTCATTGTTTACGGCATTTACGTCAGGCAGCTTGAAGTCCAGCAGGAGTTCAATCGCTTTCTGTGCCATGCTGTCACGACAACATGCCGCCACATAATGCAGGAGGGTGTTTCCCCGGTTGTCCGTCTTGTTCACGTCAGCTCCGGCTTCGAGAAGCTTTTCGAGGATTTCCGTGGGGTCGTCAGAACCGGCTGACCAGCCGTAAGGCACATATTTTTCGTTCGCCTTATGACCACCGAAGAGCATCATCATGGGAGTTTGGCCGGAAAGATTGGCGGCGTTGGGGTCGGCCTTTCCCTTGAGCAGCCAACCGAATGCCGTTTTACCCAACCTGTAGCCGGTATGGCGGCAGGAAAGGGCAAGTGCCGTGTTGCCTTCTGCATCAACAGGAAGCTCGGGATTCCAGCCTTTTTTCTTCATCAGGTCAAGCAGCCCCTTGTAAACCTCGGTATCCTTGCAGAAATAGTCCTTGCTCACCCATACCGAAAAAGCCGTTTCTTCATTCGGGAAACGGTAATTCGGATTCGCTCCGCCGTTCAGAATCATGGCCGGAGCATCCTGTATGCTGTCAAACCAGCTGAACGCACAAGCGAGGGGCGACTTGCCTTCAAAGTCATACATATCCTTGTGCTCGCACACCGTCTGCAGGTCTGCACCCGAACGCAGAATGGCATCCAGCGCCTCCATATCCTTCATGTACATAGCCTGGAATATGTCCATGTTGCCGTGCAAGGCCGAAAGTTCGTCAACATCGGGGTCGCTTCCGGAAAGGAAGGCCGCGATCTTCATCGCCTTGTTCTCTATGGCGGCATCCCAGGCTGTCTTTCCACTGTTTGACTTGTCTTCCGGATCGACCTTGTCTTCTTCAACAAGCCTTCTGGCAAGTCGGTAGGCGGCTTCGCCATCATCCTCCAGCCTTGCAATCCTGCTCCTGATTTCCTCTATCTTGTTTTCGGGGTAACTGTATTGTACGGATTCGTCCAGTTCCTTTTTCGCGAACCGGATATCCCTTCTGATGTCGCCTGAAGCGGCACAAAAACCGAAAAGCACGTTCTCGCCGTTAAGGTCGGTTGAGTTGACGCGTGTTCCGGAATTTATGATCGCTTCCGCCATCTTGAAATGACGGTTCCTTACGCACTCGATAAGGGCCGTCGTATTCTTAGCCGAACGCGGTATATTCGCTCCATGTTCCATGAGCACGACGGCTATTTCTTTCAGTTTGTCTTCATCTGCACAGCCGGCACTGGTTCTGCCGAGGATATGAATCGGGGTGGAACCGTTTGCATCCTTCGTGTTGGGTTCGGCATCACGTTCAAGAAGTATCTTGACCCCCTCCGTGTCTCCATACTGGCAGGCAAGATGCAACGGAGAACGGTCTTCGTACTGTTCGTCGCTGTCATCGACGGACACTTCCCGGAGCGCCTGATGAATTGCATCCTTCGGCTGACTTGTCGAGTAAAGCCTGTATATGTCACTGTATTTCATGGTTGTATGTTTTTTATCAGTTCTTCAATGTGTTGATATTTATTGCCCAAACGGGCGTGGATAGTCCGCACCTCCGTGTGCAGGTGCAGTCTGGCCGACACTTTCGCTTTCAGCCTCAACAGTTGTACGGCGGCGAGGTTATCGGGAGCATCCTCCGGCATGGGACAACCGGCAGGGCTTTTTTCGTATTCCCAGCGGAGGACGGCTTCCGGCAGGTTTTCCGGCAGACGTTCCGTTAACGGTGGCAGCAGCCTCTCCGCTTCCAACAGCAGGGAACGGCAGTCATTATACAGAGAAAGGTAGTAGCAGCATAACGCCTTGTTGTAAAGTGTCGGCAGGTCAGACTTTCCTGCCTGCGTGAAACAGGAGAAGGCAAAGGCATATTCGCCACTTACCATATAGGTAATACCTGCGGAGAAAAGTTCTTTTTTCTGGGATTCAGGCATGGTTTGTTTATTTCCATATATTCCAATCATAGATACTTAAACACTAAAAGAGATTTCAGACTGTTATGGGTGGAAACAAAAAACCGACGATATTCGGGCGCAGAGAACGCTCCCCAGTACCGTCGGACCATAAAAATATCCTGCCTTTTTTGAGACAATATGGCAGAGGATGAGTATTTATAGGAACTTTTGTCGTAAGACAAGGATAACCCCGGATAATTGATTCCGGTAATCCATTGTAAATTAAATGTTTTATTATATATTGACGCGCGATAATTGTGTGTGTGTGTGTGTGTGTGTGTGTGTTTACACGAATTTTCCACACTGCCAAATTATCAATACACTTTTTAAGGGAATATGTAAGGTAACTAATGCACACAAGAAAAACGTCCGCTTTATGCGAAGCTTCGCTCAAACAAATATCATTTGTTAAAATCGAGCGACATTTTACAATGTATCCATTGTCATACATATCAGTTTATTAGAGTGAATACTTCTTCAAATACAAAATTAGAAAAATGTTTTGTTCTGCAATGAAATAACCGACACTTTTTTCAGGGAAAAATAAAAATGGCTTTATTATAATTGCCTTGTACCATAGAAAACGGGCAGAGAGCATGCAGTTGCTCATCTGCCCGTCCTGTAGGGAGAACCGTTTCATGCCGCTATCGGATTCACTTTCAATGTAGTCTGAAAGATGAACGCCTCTACTTTCATGTTGATTATGAAACATTGTTGGTGTGCGTGATAAGACTTCATGCCTTATTCAAACCTAAATCCAACGGGCACAAAAACAAGTAAATAATTATTCAATGTCTTGAGATTATTAAATACCGCAAAGGCAGTAAGGAATATAGCAGATTGGATTATTCTAAAAGGCCAAATTTATATCTTCTTTTGGCGGCATATTACAAGGAACTTGCCACCCGTTCAGGGGGGCTCTTGTGGAAACGGAACTAACAAACAAGCAGTAATTTCGTTTCTTGTTCATGGTAAAGACTACGACAACAAATCCGGTAGCGGTATTTACTGTTATTTAGGTCAGCCACGGGTTTCGATACGGGTCATAATCTGTTTGGAAAGTAGCCAGTTGCCAATCGGTAACCGGCTTTTTCGTGTCATCGACTTTACGGGGGATTTGTGGATTAAGTCGCAATTTGGCGGCATCATTAAGCCATTTCATGCTGTCCTCGTAATCGCGCATACGGACAACACTGACATTATTCGGGGCAATGAGTTTCGTGAGCTCGTAGATAGCCAATCGAACCATATGCTTCTTGAGGTTGTAGTTTCGTGGATCGTGTAATGATAGGTTTAGACCGACTTGCGGCGTGTCCGCGTTCACATCCGTTTCCGGGTAAAATACCCGTCCGTCATAAACTACATATTCGTGTTCCGACAATTCGTAGGCATTGTATGATGAATCGTAATCGGCTATGGCTCCCCAACAGTCGGACACCATAGGGTCAAGATTGCAATCGAAACAGTCAAGCGTCATCAAAGTATAGAACGCCCCTTCATATTCAACGACTGACCACAGAGGATACTCGACAGGCTGCCATAACGTGACTTCCGTCTCGATCCAACCGCCGACCATCGGGATACGGATATCATCGAACTTGTACCCGTTTTCGGCAAGGCAAATATAGACAACACCGTTGTAGTTTACTTTATCACCCGGATAATAGGTGTTGAACTGGGAGTAATTTACAACTTGTCCCGCATCGACGTGGATATCGGAACACTCTTCCCAATAGATTGCCGTTGCCGGCTTGCGATAGCCGCTGACGGAGCGTATCACCTCATGGATTTGTCCCTCGAAATAGACATGCACACCCACGGGATAGGTAATTCGATGGTCGTATTCGGCGATATATTTTCCTTTTGCAAGTTCCTTTTCAATCTCGTAGTTCTCTGACAAATATTCCACAATGCTCATCTCCGCCGATTCTTCCGCCTGGATGAATCGTGCATCATTGCCCCGCGTGAGTTGTGCTAGTGCTTCCGGAGTAATTATCCCAAGATAGTCGTCATTATTGAGAAACCGTCTGTACATATCCTTGTTCCGTTATTAGTATGAAAATCCTTCCTGAATTACCGATGTGGAGACCACATACCCGTTCCCGTCGCCTCCGCTCTTGAACTTGTACCAGCTGTCGCGCAGGTAGTAACAGAGCAGGTAGTCAAGGCAGTCGGACAAGTGTCCATACCGTTCATATTTGACACCGGTTTTCGGGTCGGTGGTCTTCTGTTTGCTCTTGGTACCGTCCTCGTTACGAAGCTGGTAAATCAGATCCTGGGTAAGTTTGCGACATTTGATATCGATTTGTATCTCCCAGCCTTCATAGCCCCCGAATACCTCGTTGACGAACTCGCACCGTGTAGCCTGCGGAGGCTGCTTGCGTAACAGCTTTACCTTCGGTCGCAGGATTCCTCTGCCGAAAGTGTCCGTGATGATGGTATAGTTGTTGATGCCGTCCTCGTTGGTGGTGGAGCGTTGTAACCCGGAAGGGTCACCGGTCACATCCACTCCGCCAATATGCTTGTCCCGGTAAAGTTTTAAGCGTACTTTCCGTGCCAACGCAGGTGTGTTGTTCTCCTTTTCCTCCGGCTTGCCGAGTATCTCTTCCAGTATATAGACCTTCCTGTTTTCATAGTCTATTTGTGCGGAGAGCACCGACATTTGGGGGGCAACATTGAAGTCCCACACCGTGATGAGCGGCTTGGTCGGATCGTATGCTTTTTCTTTCAGTCCGGTAACGAGATGCCGGGAGCCGTCGAAACTGTTATAAATCGCCATATCGTTGGCTTCCACGAAATCCCAGTTGCCATAGAGCAGGCGTTCCTTTGTCGCCTGGTCCCGGATCTTGTTCAGGGCCGCCTCGTACACCTGACGGAAAGCGATATTCGGGTTGTCAAACACGGAAAAAGGTATATACGCTTCACCCTCGCGGCAGATGACCTTGTCTCCGTTTTCGTCCTGCACGAAGCGGGAACGCACCCAGTTAATCGTCGGATTGGTGGTGAGCAGCATTCTCGGGGTCTTGAATGTCTCATGGGTTCTCCAGCGGAGACGGGAGAACAGTACTTCGACGGCCCGTTCCGAGATTTCCGACACCTCATCCACCATGGCGATGGTATATTCCGAAGAGCCGAAACGCTCGAAGTTGGGGTCGCTGGGGATATCCGCCATCTCCTTCATGATGATGACCGAGTCATTCCAGAATGTGAGCGTGCCTTCGAGGTTGTTTATCTTGTAGTTTGTATCCTCTTTCAGTCCCCAGTCCTTCAGAATCGACTTGATGGTGTTCCATGTCGATTCCTTTAACGACTTGAGTGTCTTACGGGCCACCACCGCACGGATATTCTCGAACCGAATACATGAAGACACCAGCCAAACGCTGCCGATATACGATTTTCCGCCGCCGGCCGCTCCGCCTCCCAGTATCAGCTGCGGCAGGTTCTGCGACTTGCAATGCCTGCATTGAGGCCTGTACTGAGGGTTGCCTTGCTGGTCATAACCGATAAGGATTTGCTCGATCTCCCCGCCACAATGGGGACAATAGTTCGGTTGCAACAGTTTCCAGAGTTCATACTGCCGTGGGGACGGTTTGAACTCGATGCGCAGGTTTCTGGGTGGTTTGAGCCTGTTGACCGCCATTCGATTTATATAATCTGAATGGTTATGTCCCTTTCGGACTCGAGCATGGCATACAGTTTTTGGAATGTAGTACGGGATTCCAAAACTTTTCCCTTGACCGTATTCTTTCCCACGATGATACAACCGGCGGAATCTCCCTCGGTGTTGCCTGAATGGATCAGGATGCCGAGGAAATGAGGTACATCGTGCAGATATGGCATTTTTTTCTTGTACTTGGGGCTGTACTGAAGGGTAACTTTATAAGTCCCGGCAGGAATGGCGGTCTTGGAATAGACCTTTTCCTTGCAGGTACAGGAACGGCCGCGAGGAGTATCCGGACAGGTTGCCGGAAGTTCCCTCACGGCATCTTCGATGGTATTACAGAAAAATTTGCCGTCGATGGACAGGTCGCCTATGGTATAGGTCTGACCTTTGAATTTGCGGTTGAGTGTCAGCTTCATACTTCGATACTATTTGTATCGAAAGAGTAGAGACGGACGCCGGCTAATGTTTATTATATGTGTTTGTAAAAGGAGGATATTTCAGGAAATGATGTATCTTTGTGAACGGATTGACAGTATTTAATCAAGAGTTAATATGACAAAAGCGGATATCGTCAGGGAAATAGCAACGCAGACCGGTCTGGAGAAGCAGGTCGTGTTACAAGTTGTCGAAGGATTCATGGATAGCGTAAAGTCTTCCATGATAAACGGCGAGGAGGTTTATCTTCGCGGCTTCGGTTCTTATGTTGGATAAGAATTTATGTTGGTATTTTCATATATCCCTTGCTTTTCCGTTAGATAGACAAAAAATACCAACATAAATTTTAGAGATTAGATTGAGTCAAGGAATGACATCAGATCTTTATCGTCACTCCATCTGCTGGATTTCTTGGGTTTCTGCTTACCGATTTTCTCTTGCTTAATAGCGCAACTATTCAATGCTTGCGCTTTCATTTCCAAATTTATTTCTGCATAGATGTTCGTGGTATTGATCGATACATGTCCAAGCCACGCCCGGATTGTGTTTATGTCCACGCCTGCTTGTAACAGATGAGATGCTGTGGTATGGCGGAGGGTATGTGGAGAGAGCCGTTTGTTCTTTATAGACGGGCACTGAGGTTCTATTACCTTTGCATACTTTTTTACCAACTCATAAATTCCAAAACGAGTTATCGGCTCCTCATAGCGATTTAGAAATACATTTTCTTGTTCCGAGCGTCCTTCAATATGCCTTTTGAGAAGTTCGGCGGTACTATCCCAAAGAGGGCAGTGCCTTGTTTTGTTTCCTTTACCCACTATTGTGACCATTGGGATTCCTTTGTTTTTACGATTTGGGAAGGAGAGATCCATAATTCTAAGAGAAGCTGCTTCTTCTACGCGAGCTCCGGTGTTATAAAGGAACAGCAATATCAGGTAATCTCTGTTCCCCAAAAACGATTTACGGTCAGGGGCTGCTAACAAGAGATCCAGTTCGGATTTCTCCAGATAGGGAATAACGGTTTTCGATGCTTTCTTTGCTGGGACTGTGTGAACAATACGAGACCATTCAATGCGCTCGGGAGCCATGATTGAGACATAGTCGGCCAATGAGTGAATAGCAGCCAGTCGCAGGTTACGAGTCTTTACACTACAGTTTCGCTCTTGTTCAACGGATTGTAGGAAGCTTTTGATGAAATCTGACGATAGGTCTTCAAGAAGCACATCATCATATGAGCATTTTAGCTTGGCAGAGCCATGTCGCATCATCTGCCTGATTGCGTCACGATATGTCGTGATCGTATTGCGGGCCAGATTCCTAACACATGGCAGATACTCCACCAGGTAGCGCCTTATCCAATAGCTCGCATATTTTTCTGATTCTTCATTCGTTTTCATGGTCGTTTTCTGATAATTTTGCAAAGGATGCAAATCGTTTGTTGGCTTCACCCAACAGACAATCTGTCATGGAAAGATATACTGAGGTATGCCTTAAATGGGAATGCCCCATATAAGTGGAAAGTTGCGGCAGCAATTGCTGAACATCAGCTCCCTGACGATACCATGCCGTCAGTCGGTTGACAGCGAAGGTATGTCTGAGATCATGTATCCTTGGTTGTTGCTTGATATCCCTCCGAGAGATACTCAATCTGCTTCTAATTCGCCTGAAAATGCTTTCTATGGTTTTATCTTTTAAGGGATTGCCTTTTGTATCAAGGAACAAGTTGGCTTCCAAGTCCTGTGATAAGCCTTCAGTTTTACGCCAGTCCATAAAAGAGCCTAATATATTTTTTATGCGCTCGTTGAACGGGAGCATTCTTGATTTGTAGAACTTGGTGTCTCTAATGTAAACAACACATTCGTCCATATCTACGTCTTTTATACGCAGTCTTGTGGACTCGCCAAGCCTTAACCCCAAGACATAGCATAGGATAAGAACCATCTGGACGCATTGAGGATACAGGCTCCCCTTTTTCTTACGCCAGACTCTGTAGTCTAAAGCGGTTTCAAACAATCTTTTGAGTTCTTCATCGCTATAGATATACGGATGGAGACTGACCGGATGTTTCGGTTTCTTTGGTGGCAGTGGGATATGACTGCATAGACCTCGCGTATTCGCCCATATAAAGAACCCTTTGAGTGCTCCATAACGGATAAACCATGTGGCGTTAGCCAATTTGTGGCCTCCGTATAAGTAGTCTGTTACAGTATCGACCGTCACATCTTCAAGTTCTACATCCTCTCCAACAAATTTGATCAAGCGATTAAGTTGCTTGGCTCCAGTAACATATTTTTCTCCAACAGCCCGCCTGTAATTTACATATGTTGATGCCGCTTCTCTAATGTTCATGTCAGTACCCCCTTCCAATCTATATCGGCAACCTTTCGCAAATTGACAAGATCAACTTTTGCATATATACGGGTCGTGTCAAGCTGCTGATGTCCAAGATGTGCCGATATGGTTTTCAAACTCACACCGTTATTAATCATATGGGTGGCACCGGCTTTACGGATTGCATGAGGACCATAATGTTCTAACTCTACACCGCGATTCTTAAACTCGGCGCTTACAAAATTATAGATAGCGCCACACGACAATTTTCGGTAAGGCGCACGCATACATAGGAAAACATAACCAGAACCAGCCTGATTAGGACGTACCTTCCTGATATATCTGATGATTGCATTTCCAACCTCCTTTTTCAATGGGAACACCTGTGGTTTACCATTCTTCGCCCGGATAAATTGTATAGTCTCGGCTCTCCAATCCAAATCCTTGAGCTTTAAGTTTATTACTTCGCTGCAACGTAACGAGTAGACCGATAACAGCATGAGTATTGCATGATTCCTAATGTCCGTTGGAAGATCTGTATCTTTAGATATTACGATGTCTTTTACCACATTCCATTCCGGTGAAGATGGCAATTCCCCAAGCTTATATCGCCGGGGCTGTCTTATTCCCATGCCGAGTCCTTGTGGACACCATTGCATTTGTTCCAGGTAGTTGACGAAACTCCGGAGTCCTGTTGCTACGTTCGCGCATGTAACCCTATTTCGTTTGTCATTTTTTGACAATTCGTTAATATATTCATCTATTAGGGATAGAGTCAACTTCTGAGGAGAGCTACCTTTGGCTTCCAAAAAACAAAGGAACTTTCTAATCATATAATAGCGCATAGTCCTTGTCGCATTAGATCCTCCAAGTTCTGTGATATAATCCAGGTATGAGATGAGTATATCTTTCCATGGAATACACTCTGCCGGAGCCTCATACAGTTTCAGATGTTTAAGCCAATTTATGGTATGCCATTTGAACCCGTTAAAGGCAAGGATACGGCCTATGACTTTGTTCTTGGCTGTGGTATTTGTATTATTCCACGCATATGCGGCAGCCTCAATCTCGTAATGCTCGACTTTTCGCAATGTTGTCAAATGAAGAAAATCAATGGCATGCAGTTGGTAGATCGCGGTTCGTCTTATAACGTAAGGCTTAAACCCTTCGGCTCGCATGTGTTCGAGATAGGATATCCGTTCTTCAAAGAACGGATACTCATAATATTTGCGAATAGTGCCAGAATCCTGCAAGTTCCCGCATGCGATTATCGTGCGGGTGTATCTCTTATCCATACGGTTAATATGGATCAGCCATTCAATCGCGATTTGAGTAAATAATTTCTTTGTTGATGGGGATATTCTTGGTTTTCCGGTATGGCTTGAAGTAGACCATTTCTCGGCTGCCGCATCGATGTCAACCAAAGAAACACATTCCTTACTCGTACCATCAATTAATTTCAAGAGCCTGATTATGTGCGGCAAATAGATCGCTCTTATTTGTAGCGTGGATCTCGCCAATCCTTTCTGGCTCAGCGACTCAAGATAAGCTTCTCTTTCCTTGAGAAGAGGAACCGCGAGATGTTTGGACAGATTTCGCTTGTCCGTAATTAGTTGTTTTAGCATAGGCATTATATTTAGCATTTCACACTAAATATAATGCGAATAGATCAATCAGCCCTCACTATCTCATTAAAATTATGTTGGTGCCTTTTCAAAAAAACTGCTGATATTAAGGGCGTTAGTACTTATATCAACATAAATTCTTATCCAACATAAGTTCCGTTATGTTGTGTACCACATAACGGCACTTTTATCATCAAACACCGTGCGGAAAAGACAGCACGCAACATAAGCAGGAATACCACGATAATAGTGCCTGCCCACAATATCCCGGCATTCAAACCGTCAAAAGCCTTTGCAGGAAGGATGAAATCAGACAAATAAGGTGATTATATGCAACAGGAGCGTTATTCAGATGCTCCTGTTACTTTATACAGGGCAACGAGGTTGGTATTGTCCGATTGGAACAGGAAACGGCCGTTGCTTAAAAGGCATTCGTGGATGGTGTTGTCATTAGGATCCGACTCCAATAAAGCCCCCGCCTTGTTTTCATCGATAAGCAGCATTTCTATGCCTTGTACGGTGGCGGCAGTTGCATCAGCAGGAATTTTCAAAAGTTCATCCATCAGATTCATGTCGTTCATAATATCTCCGTATTTGGCTTGAGTCCCGTCAAGCATTCAATGTACCAAGACCAAAAAGCGTGGGACATAACCCGTAGCACCGAGGTTCTGGTAAACCTATCCGCAAACAAGTTAAGCCCACGCAAAAGCATAGGCGAAAACTGTTTGTCCTGCGGATAAGTGAAATTTACCAGATTTCGGTGCATGACAAAAGCTAACGCTTTCCGTATTTTATTATGTCGTTCTGCCAATATGGTTTTTATGCCGCATCTGCAGAAGAACCGGCCATTATGTGATAACGACCGGACGTGTAAAGGTTATTTTTTAGACTCTTCCAAGGAAAGCTTACGAAACTCTTTCATCAGTTTTTCCAGTTCCAACGAGGTCTTACGGGCACGGGTCCCTGCGGCCTTGTTGCCTTTTTCAATCTGAAGTGCCGCATCCGTGGAGAATGTAGCATATACTTCCTGTATTTTTGAAACCAATTCTTTCATATAAATTCTATTTAAGTTATTGACCACAAAGGTAATGAAAATAATCGAGAATAAGAGCGATTTTGTCAATATTGCAAATATCACATTGGTAATCAATGACTTTTAACAGCCATTACACCGTATGATTTATCCATCAGAGAAATTGTCAAGGTGTTTACAACTTTATGGATATGTCTGGTCAGAACATTTCTTCCATCTGCCGCTTGATTTCTTCCCGCTTTGTATTCTTGTAGTAATGCTTATAGATGGTCAATGGGCTGTTACCAGCCATCTCTGCAACCACATACGGATTATTACCGGCATCTACCATCTTCGATATGAAAGAGCCACGGGCGGAATACCATGTGATGTTTTCTTTAATGCGCAGCATCTTGCATGCTTTCGTCAAGGTTTGTGAAAGGCGTGTGGAAATTTGCTTGACACGTGTAGTCTTCTTGGAAGTGGTCGTGTGTTTATGAGTAAAAACAGGAAATACATAATTTCCATAACTTTGCCCACGGTATTTATTCATGATGGCTTTTGCTTTACTGAGTAATTCCGGTTTGGCTGTTTTGGGAAACTTGATACGTTCATAGACGATGCGGTCTTCCTGGACCAAATCCCATGTCAGGTTACATACATCGACATTCGCCATACCTCCGGTATAGTAGCTGAACAGGAACAAATCAAGATGCAACTGCTCTTTTTTCGTAAACAAGGTACGGTCAACATTTGCGATTTTAGCTATGACTGTTTCCGGAACTGCTCTTGAAGTGGTTTCCGGCCAATTAATATCATCACCGAGACAGAGGAAGTTATCCATATTCACCCCGTACATCTCTTTCTTTTCTGCCTGCCTGCATACGGCACGGAGCAACCTTAGTTTGTGTGTAAGTCCGGCCTTGTTGCCATTTCTGATACCTCTTTCTTTAAGCCAAAACGCAAAGTCAAGAAGAAACTCTTCTGTAATATCCGTAAAGAAATAAGAGGAAAAGGCTTTTTCATATTTTTCCTTTGTAAACGCCTGCAGTTCACGCTTGAGATAGACATACCGTTTAGCATTGGTCGTGCTGTCGACAATCTGACCGTTCTTGATGCGTTTCTTGTTTTTGAATGTCTCTTCAAGATAATCGATCATCTGCTGGACACTCTTTACTTTGACCTCGGGTTTGGCCGCCTTGATTTCATCGAAGCAATGTGATAGCTGGACGGGCGACCAGTTCCTGCCTTCCATCTCCCAGGTATCGGCGACATGCAGATATTTGGTTCGCAAATCGAAAAGCAGTTTGTTCTTGGTAGTGGCCTCCGCACTCCCTACACGGAAACTCTGAGACTTGACATCCCAGTCTTTTAATAGCCCTGTGATGTTTATAACCTTCGGCACACGGGCGTAACCGGTCTTGAAGAAAATTATCTCCAGCTTGACCATCTTGGTGTCTTTCGGGTTCTGCTTACCCCTGATGTTAATCGTGTACATAGACTGATAACGAGTTAGTTAATGACTTATTATTAATTCGCATTAGTAGGAATCAATTGGTATTAATTAACCTACATAGAAACCTACATGAAAAGAGTAGTTTCCTTAGCGAAATAATGTTTATACGGATAAATCCGTACTTGTGTCATTTACTAACTCGTTATCAATCAACTATTTTTCCTAATCACAAAAGTTGTGTCCGAAAAAAGGGTGTGCCCTTTAGGTCTGCCTCTTTTCTGTATTATATATGAATTTTATAATTGAGTATTTATAAAATTCAACATTGTATTGGCATTGTCTATCATCTTTTTCTGAGCCGGTTTACTCGGAGAAAGCAGAGGAATAAGTTTTTCCAAATATTCTTTTGCTTCTTTAAATTCGACTTTTGCCTTTTCAGCGTCAGTTTTCAATGTAGTAGCACCCTGACTGTAAAGTAATGTACCTAAACTATTGAGAGCATTAACATTATTCGGCTGAATCTCAAGAGCTTGTTTAAAAGCATCTTCTGCTGCACTATTTTTCTTAGCTCTCTGTGCTAAAATACCTTGATTCACATAATATGTGGCATACAACTTAGTTAATGTCTTATTACCGGGTACAGCCTCCAGACCTTCTTTCAAAGTGGCAACATATTCATCATTTTTCTTCAAATCTTTCAATGCACCTGCCTTGCCTATATAAGCATTTGCCAAGTTATACTTTTTCTGTACAGCTATATCAAAATATTTCAAAGCTTCAGCCGGTTTCTTAATTTTATCAGCGCAAACGCCACAGTTAAAAGCAATTACCGAATCTTGATTGTTGGTTTGTGTCAGATAGGTGCTGAATTTTGTAAATGCAACCTGATAATTTTTAGATTCAAGTGCAGCTTTACCTTCGTTAACCAATTGTGCCGGATCAGCATTCTGCGCAAAGAAATTAGTAGCTGCACAACAAAGTGCAAGAGATAAGATTAATTTTTTCATATGCTTTTATTATTTTAATATTGATATTTCAAAGTTAGTTGCCTAAAGCATAGAAGCAAAACCTTTTTACCTTTTTTGAGTTTTTTACGAGAGTAGTAACAAGTGTTATTTTACGTAAACAAAGAGGGATAAAATTTTGGGCTGACCCATTATGAGGGGTCAATGTAAAAACCTGAGGGGTAAATTTATAAATTGTTATCTTTGTCTCCA
>OGDX01000837.1_pt1 | contig 19203 bp, 20 predicted proteins | sample 1570461 | NCBI WGS metagenome assembly OGDX01 (sample SAMEA2582172, study PRJEB24529) | metagenome
AGGCTGTAAAAAGCAATATTCCAAAAGGACAGCGTTGGAGATACGTTGTTGGATGCGGTTTGGTTGGTGCAGTTATTGGAGGTGTAATAGGGGGATTTGTAGGCTATGGCGTAGGTGTTGCTCTGGGGGCGAAAACCTCAAGTGGATTAGTTATAAAATCTGTTTCAAGGTCGCTTTCATCTGTAAGTAGAAACACAATACATCATATTATGCAAAGCAAGCATGCATGGGGACGAGTCTTTAGAAATGCTACTTGGAAAAATGTTAAAGGTTTAATTAACACTACTATAAAAAAGTGCAACGACGCTGATTAACAGACAAGGTAGAGCCTTAATTTACGAAGCAGTTAGAAATAATGTTGTCGTCCGATATGCTATTATTGACGGTGTAATTAAAATATCTGATGCATGGGTGAAAACAAGGTGATAATATGATTTTATACAGCGATGAATATACTCGAAAGCTTGAGCTCGAGGGAAAATGGATTGATTGTGTCCGGTATTCGCACGAAAAGCTGACAGCAGATAGAAAAAATGTTTCGCTGTTTTTGAAACTATCGGTTAACACTTGGTATACCTTGACTTTAGATGGACCGGTACTTTCATTGAAAAAAGGCGAATATGACACATTGACTGATATGTTGTGTCATTGTTTCAAGTATTTCAATTCTGCATTTTCTGCTAATGAGAACTGCCAATGGCTATTTGGATATATGATGGAAGTTAGACCAGATTTGTTTCTCAATTCCGGAGTGGAGTATACTGCAATAGAACAACAAGGGAAAATTCAAATTGAAAAAGCAAGCAAAAACGGGAACATGTTTGCACAACTACTATTTGCGTTGGATAACCTTTCTGATAAAGAAATTGAAAGGAAACGGAAAAGAGTCAGAGAACATATATCAGAATATTTTGACGAAAGTCAGGATGTGGATAAGTATTTCATTGAAATATTAACGACAAATTTTTAACATTCTACTGGGATAATCCCAAGCCCTTAAAGGTTTCAGGAGTACTCCTGACAAGTGCCGTGGTATTCGAACGGCGGTGATTGCCGGTAGACGGCATTTTGTTTCAGCAGGTAACCGTCCGAAAAGACACAGCCACGTAGTGGGGACACCCCCTCCGGGTACATAACAGAACCCATCCGAGACGGGCTATTACCACCTCAAATCAAGGTACTACAACCCTGAATTGTGCAGGTTTATAAATGCTGATAGTGTTGATGTACTTGATGAAGACCAAAATAATGTTCTTGAGAATAATTTATTTGCATATTGCCTTAATAATCCTGTAAATATGGTCGATTATGATGGAAATAGCTCAGTAGCTATAGCAGGAGGTTATGGTTTATATGTATGGGCGTTTGCCGGGGCAAATGCATGGAATATTATTGGTCAAGTAGTACTTGTTGGAATGGCTGTTGTAACTATTGTATTAGCAATAAAAATAGTTTACGATAAAACATCTGGCAAAAAAACTACTAAAAATGGTTCGCAGACTGCCGGACACAAGACTACTAAAAATGGTTCAAAGAAAAAACTAATGACAAACATACAAAACCAAGACCGGGGCGTCAAAGTGAAAAGAAAAAGATGAAACCGTCTTGGAAAAGAAAGAGGTAAAATAATATGGATATTATAAACAGCATAAAATTTTGTCGAGACAAGCGAAAGGTTGCAAGCGTATACCTCGATAAAGAGGACACATGCCATCATCTGACGGGATATATCACTGCCTGTAATGATGACGAGGTGCTGATAGCCCACATTAACACCCGTGGTGAATATGACGGATTTGTATATGAATATGCAAGCAATATTTATCGTGTTGATTATGACGGAGAGTATGAAGATAAAATCGGGACGCTGTATAAATTAAAACATCAAAGTCACCCGCAATTTGAACCTGATGAAGAAAATATTCTCTTCTCATTGCTGAAATTTGCCGAAAACAGCAAACTTTTGGTTTCGTTGGAGGATGAAGAGAACAGCGTAACCGGTTTTTTGAAAAGCTTTTCCGACACCCAAATTGAGCTTGAAACCGTAAATGACTACGGTAAATACAGCGGTGTTACCGTAATTGATTTAGAAATGGTTGAAACCATTTCCGTTGACACAGATTACGAGCAAGACGTTAAATTGTTGGCAGATAATAATACAGAGAACGGTTCTGTGCGATGAAAGCCGTGCGAAACAGTTGAAGTGTGTATATTTATTTTATGATACACCGCCTTGGCTCAAACGAACCCTCTGCGGTACAGAAGCTACTATTACGACAGCGAGACGGGTTATTACCACCTCAAATTACGCTATTATTCTCCCGAAGTCGGACGGTGGATTAGCCCTGAACCTAATGTTGATTATGGTGAATTTGACGAAGGTTCTGAAATCCTTGGATACAATGTGTATGCTTATTGTTTCAACAATCCCGTTAACAATTTTGACCCCAAGGAGAGTTTGTAATATCTACAGCTGTTCTAATTGGAATTGGTATTGGCGCATTGATTGGTGGCGGTGCAGTAGGCGGCGGAACTACTGAAGTTTTCAAGGATGTCGGCTCAAATGTACTTGGCAAAGTCGGTAAAAAGCTGGTTGAAGACGGCGTTGATATGGGCTTGATCTTACACAGACGGCTACCGAAAACGGTGGATTAACAGGCAAGGATGTTCTGTTCCGTGCTGTAACAAGCTTCGGCGGAGATTTAGTCGGTGCTGCAAAGACCAACTCTACTGCAAGAAATCAGCTTATTGATGGCGCTACAGATAACAGAGCTATTAAAGATGCTGTTGGAGATAGTTTAACTGATAATAATACATCTAAAAAAGCATTAAATAGTTTTGATGATAGAGGATATAAACCAAAACCTGGTGAACGAACATTAGATGGATATGTTAAAAATAGTGTTAGTACAGATGTTGAATTAAGTTTATCAACAAATTCATCTGGATTTAATAATCATGATGGTATTACAGGAGGAGAATTCAAAAGATTTGGTTCGGAAGAACATGCAGGATTATCTCCACATGTCCATCAACCCATTAGAAATGAAGCACCTAATGGTAATATTTACGGAAGTGTTGGTAGTAAAACATCTAATGGTGGCGTTACTTCTCCAACTGAAAAAGATGTAAAGCAATTGTATCAATATTTAAATAATGGTAAGTATCAGTAAGGAGAATGATTATGAATAACGTTCATGAAAAATTATTTAAAGAAATTAAAATGATTCAGGAAGAAGTTGTTTATACAGCATTAATCGAAAATCCTGATTTAAAAGACTTACTTTTTGATATAACATATGATACAATTTTTAAATTACTTGAAGTTTTTGATGGATATAGAAATACTGAATTGAATTTAGACATTATTGATAAGAAAAATAAAAATTCAATAAATATAAATCGTAATTTACACGATTTATGTTCAAAATATCTTCATGACAAAGGTGAATAGAATTTAGTTTGACACAGAAAAACAATTTCTAATGTTAACAAATGAAGCAGAGTGGGCAGCCACACCATTATTCGGGCAATCCGGCGCGTGCAGGCTTGAAACTAGAAGTTATTCTGCCTAATCTCAATTATGTTCAGGCTAGAGCAGTAGAACAAGCTGCTATGGCATACTATCATACGATAAATACGGCGAACAAAATGAATAATCAAATCAATGGAATAAGTCCTTTTAATCCCAAGTTAGGTGTTTATAAAGAAGCCGCTGTTGGTATGTTAGGTTATGCGTGGAATCAAGTATCTAATGAAATTCTTTATTTGACTGAATATTAAGGAGATGAGAAAATGGGAGCTTGGGGAGCAAGATTATATGAAAATGATACAGCACTTGATATTAAAGACCGATTTGCTGATTTGCGAAAAGGGAAAACTGTCCAGCAAATCACAAATGAGTTGATTGAAGAGTACACTTGCGAGTTAGATGATGTCTTTTGCGCACCAGTTTTTTGGTTTGCTTTGGCAGACACTCAATGGAATTTAGGACGGTTATTACCAGAGGTAAAAGAACAGGCTCTTGCATGGCTTGACAAAGGTGGAGATTTAGCGGTTTGGCAAGAAGAAAATCCTGAACTTGCGGTCACAAGAGAAAAGGTATTGAGGGAATTGCAACAAAAGCTAAATTCCCCTCAACCTCCTGAAAAGAAAATTTCACAGCACCGTCTTTATAAGTGTGACTGGAAAATAGGGGATGTTTTTGCCTATCAATTCAATAGCGAATATGCCAAAGAAAATGATTTTTATCAGAAGTATGTTTATTTTGTGAAAGTAGCCGAAAACACGTGGTATCCAGGTCACGTAGTACCTGTTGTGTATTTTTACAAAAAAGTTGATAATGTTTTATCGGACATAACTTCGTTAAGCAATATTGACTTTATACCCCAATTTTATAAGCCAATAGCATATAAAAATAATCCTGGTATGAAAAAGCAATATTTATTAACACTACTTAACACATCATCAAGAGCAATACCTAAAAATCAACTGACATTTTTGGGGAATGTAGGTAATATCAAGCGAGTAGATAATGAAGATTTAAATTCATACAATGTAAATTGGAAACGTTTCGAGACATATATGATAGACAATTTTAAAGCATGGTTTTAAAGATTATACTGTATTATTGACAGTAATATTAAGATAACACCGTACAAAGGTTCGCAAAAAGCGGCGTATTTTGCGGTGGAGAGGTGGTTATCACAACGAATAGAGTATTGAATGGAATTACCATAATGGCAATGTTTAATTCAGTTAAAGAAAAATCCGGTTGGATATGAAATTCTGTTAAACTGTTCTTAAATAACTTATACCAACACGCAACGCCTTTTGGGGCAAAAGGTTAATTTCACAAATTTAACTGCTGCATATACTGGAACTACAGAAATTAAGTGGGATGATAAAACCACGGAAACAATATATACCGATGTAGGTTTTAGTGGATATGCGCTTTTAGCCCTTGCCTATTATCTAACCTCAGGTGAGCCAGCCCCAGCTACGGGACCGTTTCCACAACCGGTGCCGGCACAGTAAGAAAGGAGAAAAAATGTTGTATGGAATGTTCAGATTAGGCATTGGGTTCATAATTGCTATTGTTCTCTTTGTCCTTATTAAATATACTAAAACAATAGATAAGCGTAAATGTTGTATTGCAGCATTTATAGCTGTTTCAATAACTGTCAGCTTGTTGTACCTGATTCCGTTTGAAAACGCATTTATTACCTTTTCTACTCCTGAGAAAGCATTTCATTATACAAACTCTTGGGATATAGACAATATAGTCAGCGGAACGGAAACAAGCTTTGTGATTGCAAGCAAAAACAATGTGAATACTTATAAAATTGTCCCTAAAACGCAAAAAGGCTGGAAAATTAGCAGTGCATTGGCAACAAAAGATATGTTCCAGTATTTTTGCAACGGAATATCTATTCATATATACAGATATAAAAACTCTTCGGATTATTATATCGCATTGTTTGATACTGATGGCGGTCAAATCAATATAACTGACAATCGTGGTTCCAACTTCATCTCCGTAATACAGAATCAGTCAGCAGATATTGAACCGGTTTATCATTACTATGCTTGCATAAATAATATGGATAGCGAATATGTTATTACCCTTAATGGCGAAGATATAAAGCTGCCAACAACAAAATATAGCTGATACTTGCGGCCTTTGCGGCCAAGTGAATTGTTTTTAACCATGTAAAGCACTCTCTGCTTTTTAAATGAAAGTGGAGGGTGCTTTTTTGCATTTAAGGGCAAATCAGACGTTTTTTGTGAAAAGCAATCCGTGTTGTATTTGTTCATGCGAAAACTTTTGCCCTATAAAATACAAGGGCACGTGTAAGATTTGGGTTAACCTGAAATCTGCATTATTCGCGGTTGAGGAGGTAAAGGAATGATGAGAGAAAGAAGAGGTGTAAAGAATGTCATTTGATATATCAAAAATAGACACGCAAGATGTTGTAAATGCTATTAAAATGTTACGTATCAGCACAAATGTAGTTAATAAACATCTAAAATGTGCTGATACGTAACATTTTTGCGGTTCGTAATATAATATACCCCTCTTGATGTAGGTTGCACATCAGGAGGGGCGCTTTTATGCTATAACTAATAGTGTTACATATTGGTACAAATATAGTGCTATTAAGCTGATAGAATACATGTTTAAATGAAAACAGCTTAACATAACCACTTAACCGAAAGAAAAAATCAAAAAAACAAAACCGACATACGAGCCGATTTTATTTCTAATTTCTCATTTAAAATTGTATAAGTCTGGTATGATTTTTACTGTAATATCCCTGATTTACTGTAATTATGGAGTGAACAAGAGTGAATGTGAGGGATAGAAAGGGTGAAATTATCTAAAAAACCCTTGATACGCCTATATTCACGCTTGTTCTTCGTAGTTCACGGTTGCAGCCGCGAAGCGATGGTGCGGATAACAGGACTTGAACCTGCACGCTTTTCGGCACAAGATCCTAAATCTTGCGTGTCTGCCAATTTCACCATATCCGCAAATTTCCGTTATTATACCAAATGTTTTTTTCAATATCAATAGACAAATTAGACATTTTGTTATATAATAATTATCATTTATTGTACAAAAGGGAGTTGTAGCAATGAGAAGCATTTTCACCGACAAGGTTTCAGACACGATGCCGCTACCGGAATATCCGCGCCCTCAGCTTGTGCGCGACGGATGGCAAAATCTTAACGGTCTTTATGATTATAAAATATCAGACAGCAGTGAGAAAAAGCCGAATGATATTGACGGAAAGATTTTAGTTCCATTTGCTCCCGAGTGTTTTTTGTCAAAGGTCGAAAAGGGATTAAAGCCCACCGAAAGACTTTGGTATTTTAAAAAATTTTCATTAAACGACAATTTGAAAGGAAAGAGTATTCTTTTACATTTCGGAGCAGTTGATTGGGAATGCAAAGTATATATTAACGACACCTTTGTAGGTTCACATATCGGCGGTTATTGCGCGTTTACTTTTGATATTACCGATTTTTTACGTGACGGTGAAAATGAACTTTCCGTTTGTGTATTTGACCCAACGGATTCGGGCTGGCAGCAACGCGGCAAACAGGTTAACAAGACGCACGGCTTTTGGTATACGGCTACATCCGGTATTTGGCAGACCGTTTGGCTGGAAGCGGTTGACAGCTGTTATATCAGAAAGCTTGATGTTGTTCCCGATATTGATAACAATCTTATATCAATCGATATAGACTTATCCGCCGAAATGAAAGGCGTTAAAATTAAAGCCCGGATAATGGACGGCGATAGCGTTTTAGGCGAGAAAACAGTTAAGCAGCATGACGAAATCAAGCTTAAAAAGTACGAATATTGGTCGCCTGAAAATCCCAAACTTTATGATTTGTTTATTACCGTTTCCGTTGGAGATAAAGCGGTAGATTCTGTTAAAAGCTATTTCGGCATGAGAAAGTTCTCAATAGGGCGCGACAAAAAGGGAATAACACGTCTTTTCCTTAACAATGAACCGTATTTCCAAAAGGGACTTTTGGATCAGGGCTATTGGTGCGACGGAGGACTTACGGCGCCCACGGATGAGGCTATGATATTTGATATTTCTGAAATGAAACGTCTCGGATTTAATATGTTGAGAAAACATATTAAGGTTGAGCCGATGCGTTGGTATTATCATTGCGACAGACTCGGCATGCTTGTTTGGCAGGATATGGTAAGCGGCGGAGCGTACATCGGAGATTTCTACGCGGGAGTTTTACCTAATGTAGGTATTTATAAACTCAAGGATAACAAATACAACAGATTCAGCCGCGGCGATAAAAAATGGCGTCGCAACTACTATGAAGAGCTTGAAGAAATGATAAAACAGCTTTACAGCGTCACGTCAATTTACTGCTGGGTTCCGTTTAATGAGGCATGGGGACAGTTTGATGCTTTGAAAGTCTGCGATTTTGTCAGAAGCCTTGACAGCCATCGTGTTATTGACCACGCAAGCGGTTGGTATGATCAGGGAGGCGGAGATATTGACAGTATGCATAAATATATCCTCCCGATTCATCTGAGAAAATCAAAAAAGCGTGCTTTTGTCGTTACTGAATTCGGCGGCTATTCGAATATAGTTCGGGGCCATACTTGGAACGAGAAAAAAGCATTCGGGTATCTTATGTTTAAATCCGAAGAAAGTCTTACGAAGGCCTATAAAAAGCTGCTTGATAAGCAAATTATTCCGATAATAGATAAGGGCTTATCCGGTACCGTTTATACTCAAGTTAGCGATGTCGAAAATGAAGTTAACGGAATTTATACATATGACAGAGCAGTTTTAAAAATTGATGAGAATGTTTTGAAGGACATTAACAGTCAGTTAAGATATTGAGAGGATGTATATGGCGGCGACAAACAATCAAAAACTTAAGCTTCTTTATATACTGAAGTTTTTGCAGGAGAATACCGATGAGAACCACATTGCGCATGCCGAGGATATAAAGCTTTACTTGTTAAATCACGGTATTGCCGCAGAGCGAAAATCAATATACAGCGATATTTCAATCCTTATTGATTTTGGATATGATATAATTAAGAGTAACGGTTCCGGCGGCGGCTACTTCCTTGCAAGTCGTGACTTTGAGCTTGCCGAGCTGAGACTGTTAAGTGATGCGGTTCAAGCTGCAAATTTTATTTCTGCTAAAAAAACAAAACAGCTTCTGAATAAGATATTTACTCTTACAAGCGCAGAGCAGGCAAAAAAAATCAAATCCCAGGTCTATGTTGATAATAGGCCGAAATGTAAAAATGAAGAGCTGTATTATACAATTGATAAGCTTGACCGTGCTATAAACGATAACCGTAAAGTAAAAATTATTTATCGCAGACGTATATTATCGGACAATCCTGACCAAGCTTATGAGGAAAAAGAGCATATAATAAGTCCTTATTCTTTAATTTGGTCAAGTGACCACTATTATCTTGTCGGTAACAAAGAAAAATACGATAATCTTATGATTATGAGAATTGACAGAATCAAACATACAGAGATTATTGACGATTCTTTTTCCCGACCGTTTTCGGAAGTGTCTCCTTACAAATTCAGCTTTGATTCCGCCGATTATGCAAGCAAGCACTTCGGTATGTTTTCCGGCGAACCAAAGCCGATTTCTTTATTGTGCAGTAATGAAATTGTCGAAAATGTGCTTGACAGATTCGGAGAGGATGCTAATATACACAAAAACGGTCCGTCAAAATTTGTTTTAAATGCCAATTCAGCCGTAAATGACGGATTAGTTTCATGGATTATTCAATTCGGAGGAAAAATTCAAGTAACCTCTCCAAATGAGCTGAAAAATATGGTGCTTAAAAGGGCGGAAGAAATCAAGTCTGCATATACAATTTGATTGTTGTGCAAAATTTACAAAAAACAAACAATATTTTCCGTCCATTATCCATAGCGATACTTGAAAAAAATCTAAGTTTGTTATAGAATAAACAAGATAAAAAATGTTAATTACCAACCGAAAGGATGTAAAAAATGAGTAGTGCTTTAAACAAAATGACAGTCGAAGATTTCGATGTCAAAGGTAAGAGAGTTCTCGTTCGTTGCGACTTTAACGTTAAAATGGAAAACGGCGTTATAACAAGCGACAAGAGAATAGTAGCTTCTCTTCCCACAATTCAGTATCTTATAAAGAACGGAGCCAAGGTTATTCTTTGCTCACATCTCGGCAGACCGAAGGGACAGGTAAATCCCGAGTTTTCTATGAAGCCCGTTGCAGCTCGCCTCTCTGAGCTTCTCGGTCAGGAAGTTAAAATGGCTGACGATGTTGTCGGTCCGAGCGCTCATGCTCTTGCCGCCTCGCTTAAAGACGGCGAAGTAATGCTTCTTGAAAATGTTCGTTTTGAACCCGGCGAAACTAAAAATGATCCCGAGCTTTCAAAGGCATTTGCTTCTCTTGCAGATCTTTATGTAAATGATGCTTTCGGTTCTGCGCACAGAGCTCATTCTTCAACTGCCGGCGTTGCCGCATATCTTCCCGCAGCATGCGGATATCTTATTCAGAAAGAAATTAAGTTTATCGGCGGAGCTTTGGAAAATCCGAAGAGACCGCTTGTTGCAATTCTCGGCGGAGCAAAGGTTTCTGATAAAATCGGCGTAATCACAAATTTAATTGACAAGTGTGATACTCTTATCATCGGCGGCGGTATGGCTTATACATTTATGAAAGCTCTCGGCCACAGTATAGGTGATTCTCTTCTCGAGGCTGATAAAGTTGACCTTGCTAAGGAAATGATGGATAAGGCTAAAGCTAAAGGTATTAAATTCCTTATTCCCGTTGATAATAAGGTGGGTAAAGAGTATAAACCCGATACCGAAGCAATGGTTGTTAGTTCCGACGAAATTCCCGACGGTTGGATGGGACTTGACATAGGACCTAAGACTCAGCAGCTCTTTGCCGACGCTGTTAAAGATGCCGGTACCGTAATTTGGAACGGACCTATGGGCGTTTCCGAATGGGACAACTTTGCAGCCGGAACAATAGCAGTTGCTACCGCCATTGCTGATAGTAACGCCATTTCGATTATAGGTGGCGGAGACTCTGCGGCAGCTATACAGAAGCTTGGCTTTGCTGATAAGATGTCTCATATATCGACCGGCGGCGGTGCTTCGCTTGAATATCTTGAAGGCAAAGAACTTCCCGGTATTGCAGCTCTTAACGACAAGAAATAATAAAAATACAGGTGAGTATTTTTACTCACCTGTTAATTATGATAAAGGAGAAATAATTATGAATAAAGCACTTCGTAAAGCTGTTATCGCAGGTAACTGGAAAATGAACAAGACTCCGAGTGAAGCTAAGGCTCTTATTGAGGAGATGAAGCCGCTTGTAAAAAATGCAGATTGTGATGTTGTTCTCTGCGTACCTTATATTGATATCCCCGCCGCTGTTGAGGCCGCTAAAGGTTCCAATATAAAAATCGGTGCGGAAAATATTCACTTTAAGGCTTTGGGCGCATTTACCGGCGAGGTTTCGGCAGACATGCTCAAGGAGGCAGGAGTTGAATACGTTATTGTCGGTCACTCGGAGAGAAGAACATACTTCGGTGAAACCGACCAGACCGTTAACCTTCGTGCTCTTGCAGCTTTGAACGCAGGCTTTAAGACTATAATTTGTGTCGGCGAAACACTTGAGCAGAGAGAACTTGGTTATACTGAAACTCTTTTGAAATACCAGACTAAGATGGCACTTACAAATGTAACAAAGGAACAGCTTGCAAATGTCATAATCGCTTATGAGCCTGTTTGGGCAATCGGTACCGGCGTAACAGCCACATCCGATCAGGCTGATGAGGGTAACGGCTTTGTAAGAGCTGCTATTGAGGAAGCCTACGGTAAAGATGCTGCAGAGAGCGTAACAGTTCAGTACGGCGGTTCAATGAATGCGAAAAATGCCGAAGAACTTCTTTCTAAAGTAAATGTTGACGGCGGACTTATCGGTGGTGCGTCTCTTAAAGCCCAGGATTTCTCCGTAATAGTTGCCGCTGCTTCTAAATAATGATTGAATAGTAAGATAAGGTGATTTGAATGAAAAAACCTGTTGTTTTATGTATAATGGACGGCTTCGGCCACAACCCGTCCGCTTACGGCAATGCGATAACAGCTGCTAATACACCGCGGTTAGATGAATTTATGAAGAACGATCCCATGACATATATCGGGGCTTCAGGAATGGATGTAGGCCTTCCGGACGGTCAAATGGGTAACAGCGAGGTAGGTCATACAAATATCGGTGCCGGCAGAGTTGTTTATCAGGAACTCACAAGAATTACTAAGGCAATAACCGACGGTGATTTCTTTAAGAATCCGGCATTTATTGGTGCGGTTGAAAATTGCAAAAAATACGGTACGGCTCTCCACTTGATAGGCCTTTTATCCGACGGCGGTGTACACAGCCACAATACTCATCTTTATGCCTTACTGGAACTCGCTAAACGTAACGGCATTAAGGACGTTTATGTTCATTGTCTTCTTGACGGTCGTGACGTACCTCCGGCATCCGGCGTTGAGTATATAAAAGAGCTTGAAGATAAAATGAGCGAAATCGGTGTTGGCAAAATTGCTACCTTGATGGGCAGATTTTATGCTATGGACCGTGACAATATGTGGGACAGAGTCGGAATGGCATACAGGGCTATGGTCAACGGTGAAGGCGTACACAATTCAAACGCCGTTGATGCAGTCAAAAAGTCTTATGAGACAATCGATGGTGACGGTAAGCATCTTACAGACGAATTTGTTATGCCCACAGTATGCTCCGAAGACGGCAAAATTAAAGAAAATGATTCTGTGGTATTCTTTAATTTCCGTCCGGACCGTGCAAGAGAAATAACAAGAGCTTTTGTGGATCCTGAATTTAAGGGATTCGAAAGGAAGTATTTCCCTCTTTATTATGTTTGCATGACTCAGTATGATGAGACTATGCCGAATGTTAAGGTCGCTTTTGCACCTGAGGCTCTTCAAAATACTATGGGAGAATATCTTTCTTCTCTCGGCAAAACACAGCTTCGTATAGCTGAGACACAAAAATATGCGCACGTTACATTTTTCTTTAACGGCGGAGAAGAAAAAGTATATCCGGGCGAAGACAGAGTCCTTATCGACTCACCCAAAATTTCAACATTTGACTTAAAGCCTGAGATGAGTGCTTATGAGGTCTGCGACGCCGCTTGTGAGAGAATACTCAGCGGAAAATACGATGTTGTAATTCTTAACTACGCTAACTGTGATATGGTGGGGCACACGGGTGTTTTCCCTGCGGCGGTAAAAGCTGTTGAAACTGTTGACGAATGCGTCGGTAAGCTTGTTGATGCAGTCAATAAGATGGGCGGCGTTACACTTATAACCGCGGACCACGGTAATGCAGATAAAATGTATGCTGAGGACGGAACACCGTTTACTGCCCACACAACCAATCCCGTTCCGTTGATTGTAGTAGGTTATGATTGCAAGCTCAAACAAAATGGCGGCAGACTCTGCGACCTTGCGCCTACAATGCTTGACATTATGGGACTTGCAAAACCTGCTGAGATGACAGGTGTTTCTCTTATTGAAAAGTAATAAGCTTCACCATTAGTGTTGCTGTAATTACACTAACCATATTGGCACACAGCGAAACAAAAGCTGTGTGCCTTATCTTTTTTATACCTATTGCTCCGTAATAAACGGTTATTACATAAAAAGTGGTTTCAGTTGATGCCATTACAGCGGAAGCACATCTGCCTATAAATGAGTCGCAGCCATAGTCATTGAGCAGATTTTCAAATATGCTTAGGGACCCGCTGCCTGACAGCGGAGTTAGTGTTATCAGAGGTATCAGTTCGGCAGGGATACCGATATTTGTAAAAACAGGCGTTATAAGTTTTGTGAAGTAATCGCAGAGACCCGATTTTGTAAACATATTTACTGCCAGCATCATTGCCGTAATCGCCGGGAAGATGGCCAATCCGGTTTTGAGTCCTGACGGCACGCCATCGGTAAAATCCTGAAAGACGTTTCTCTTTTTCAAGAGCGAATAACATACTGTCCCTGCAATGAAAATAATGAATATGTAAGCACCTATTTTATTCATATCTTTTACCACCGAGCATCTTTGTCAAAATAATACCTGTTGCGACCGATGCAAATGAGGCTACGAGCGAAGCCGCCACAAAGTCCAAGGGATTTGCGGCACCGTTATTTTGCCTTACAGCTGCTATTGTAGACGGAAACACCTTTAAAGCTGTTGAGTTTAAGACTACAAACATAACCATATTGTTTGTGGCTGTATATCCGTTAGGTCTGTCTTTTGCAAACTCTTTCATAACCAATATACCAAGCGGAGTCGAGGCATTTCCAAGTCCTAACAGTCCTGTTGCCATGCTGAGACTTATTGCGTCAAAAAGTTTGCTTTTGGGTTTTACATCTTTAAATAAAAGCTTAATAATAGGGGACAGGGCCTTTGAAAATAATTTATTTAAGCCTGATTTTTCTATAATATTCATAATGCCACCCCAAAAGCAAAATACCCCTAATACAGATAGCAAAAATTCAACCGATTGTTTGCCGGATGCAATAATAGCACTTGATAAGCTCTCTGTACTGCCACAAATAAATGAAAATATTACGCCTAGAAGAATTATGGCACACCATATATAATTCATCACTTCTATCACCGATACCATGTATATTCATATGAAATGATAAATAGATATTGCATTTTCGTTGACATAATAATTTTAAAATGCTATATTATGTCAAAAGGAAGTTCCGCATGTTGCTTTTTGTTGAATGTTAGGAGTGAATATTATGAAATCTACGGGCATGGTCCGTGGAATAGATAAAATGGGCAGGGTGGTACTGCCGACCGAGACCCGTAAGCTTTTGAACCTCGTAGCAGGTAAAAGTGCCGTAGAGATATATACTGATGACGACTCCATCGTTTTAAAAAAATATGTTCCGGCGTGTATTTTTTGCGATAGTGTAGATGATATTGTAGAGTATAAAGGAAATAAAATTTGTAAGCAGTGTATTGAAAAACTAAATGCACTTGCAGAAGAATAAAATGCGTATTTTTATTGATGCCGACGGATGTCCTGTCACCGAATCAGCCGTTAATTTGGCCAAACAACACAATATAGAGTGCTATGTTGTATGTGATACTTCTCATGAATTTTCGTTTAATTATGCAAATGTTATTACAGTTTCAAAAGGCAAAGACAGTGCAGATTACAAAATAGTCAATCTTATATCACCCGGCGATATTGTGGTAACGCAGGATTATGGTCTTGCTGCTATGTGCCTTGCAAAGAATGCAAGGGCTATAAATCAAAACGGTTTGATTTATACTGACAATAACATTGACTTTCTTTTGCAGTCAAGGCATATTTCTCGTGAAATTCGTATGTCTGGCGGCAGAACAAAAGGACCGCATAAACGAAAAGATTTTCAAAATGAAGATTTTTTAAGGTCTCTTAAAAGTTTAATTGAGAATAAATAAAAAACGATATCGAAGATTTAACTTCGATATCGTTTTTTTGTATTGATTGTAATTAAAGGTTACTTACATGATAACTGAGAGTCATAAGGCTGTCGGAAAGATGTACATTTTCAACTGCAACATTTGGGTAATCCGAAGCAATATCATAATGACTGAAATTCCAAAATCCTTTTACACCGAGCTTAACAAGCTCATCAACAATTTCTTTTGCATTATCGCTTGGTATGCAAAGCACTGCAACGGCAGGGGAGTTGTCGCGACAAAAATCATACAGACCGTTAATATGTCTTACGGGTATGTTACGTACAAGCTTGCCTGCAAGTGCTTCGTTTTTATCAAAAATACCTATGAGGTTAAATCCGCGTGCTTCAAAAGACATATGAGAAGCTATGGCGTGACCGAGATTTCCTGCACCTATTAGTATAGTCTTAAGATGATTGTTAACACCGAGTATAGAACCTATTTCTTTGTACAGCTGTTCAACATTATATCCGTATCCTTGCTGACCGAAGCCACCGAAGCAATTAAGATCCTGGCGAATTTGTGAAGCGGTAAAACCCATTCTTTTTGATAACTCACCGGATGATATACGAACTGTTCCGTTCTTTTTTATTTCACCTAAAAAGCGATAATATCTCGGAAGTCTTTTAACGACAGATAACGATACCGAATCATTTTTTGCCATTACTCAGTTCACCTCACTTTGAAAGCTTTTGAACGGTTTCCATTACATAATCGCCGAATTCGCTGCACGTTGCACCGTCTTCTCGTCCGGTAATTACATATTTTTTATCGGTGAACATACAGTAATCCAGAGCCTTTTCAAGAAGATCTGCTTTGTCTTGTTTACCGATGTGCGACAGAAGCATAACTGTAGCACGGAGCATGGAGCAAGGATCGGCATATTGACCTCTTCCTTCGGAAATCATACGCGGAGCAGAGCCGTGTATAGCTTCGAACATTGCATATCTTTTCCCGAGATTAGCACTTCCTGCCGTGCCGACGCCGCCTTGGAATTCGGCAGCTTCGTCGGTTATAATATCGCCGTATAGATTCGGGAGAACAAAAACTTTAAAGTCTTTGCGGCGCTTTTCATCAATAAGCTTTGCTGTGGTTATGTCGATATACCATTCATCAGTAGTGATTTCAGGGTACTCCTTGCCGATATTTTTGCATATGTTGAGGAATTTACCGTCTGTCGTTTTAATAACATTAGCTTTGTTGATAATTGATACGCGATCTTTGTGATTCTTACGAGCATACTCATACGCCATTTTGGCAATTCTTTCCGAACCTTCACTTGTTGCTACAACAAAATCAAATGCAAGATCGTCGTCAACATTTATGCCCTTTGAACCTACGGCATAAGCACCCTCGGTATTTTCACGGAAAAATGTCCAATCTATTCCTTTTTCAGGAACTTTTACAGGGCGAACATTTGCAAATAAATCAAGAGCTTTTCTCATGGCAACATTGGCACTTTCGATGTTGGGCATACCGCTGCCTGCCTGCGGTGTCGTTGTTGGGCCTTTTAAAATAACGTGACATGATTTAAGCTCTTCCAGAACATCGTCGGGAATAGCCTGCATATGGGCAATTCTGTTTTCGATTGTAAGTCCGTCAATGACTTTAAACTCAACTTTTCCGGCTTTAACATCGTCTTCAAGCATATACTCAAGAACTCGTGCCGATTCTTTTGTTATAATCGGTCCAATGCCGTCTCCGCCACAAACACCGATAACTATTTTATCAAGTTTATCATAGTCAATACTGTCCTTTTGAGCTTTAATTCTGTCTGAACGTTCCGATTGCTCGCGAACGAGTGCTTCAAACTTTTTTAAAGCTTCCTGCAAATTTTTTTCAGTCATTTTTATCCTCCTATTATAATGATTCTCTTGTGTAGTTGAGAAGACCGCCCGCAAGGATAATATCCTTTTGGCGTGTTGACAAATCATATTTAAGCTCGAACTTTTCGCCGGTTGTTTCGTTAAGCAACATCACGGGTTTGTCTGAGAGTATCTCGTCTTTTACTTTTTCAAGGCTGAGAAGGTCGCCCTCGGAAATCTTGTCGTAATCATCGGGGTTTTTAAAGTTGAGAGGCAATATACCGGCATTAATAAGATTTGCACAGTGAATTCTTGCAAATGATTTTGTGATAACTGCCTTTATACCGAGATAAAGCGGAACCAAAGCCGCATGTTCACGAGAAGAACCCTGACCGTAGTTGGCGCCGCCGATTATAATTCCTTTGCCTTCTTTTTTACATCTGTCGGGGAATTCCTTGTCGCACACTCCGAAGCAGAACTGCGAAAGGTAAGGTATATTTGAGCGATAGGGTAGTATCTTGGCACCTGCCGGCATAATATGATCGGTGGTTATATCATCTCCGACTTTGAGGAGTGCTTTAGCTTCAATGCTCTCTGGTAATTTTTCGGTTTTTGGGAACGGTTTGATGTTTGGACCGTAAATAACCTCACCCTTGTCTGCGTCTTCTTCTGAAGCGGGCATTTCTATCATATTGTCATTAACAATAAATTTGTCGGGCATAAGGATGTGGAGCGGTTCTCCGTTTTCTCTCGGATCGGTCAATACACCGGCGATTGCCGATACCGCGGCAGTCTCGGGGCTTACAAGGTATATTCCTGCGTCTGCGGTTCCGGAACGTCCCTCAAAGTTTCTGTTGAACGTTCTGAGAGAAATACCTTTTGAATTAGGCGACTGACCCATACCTATACATGGTCCGCAAGCGCTTTCGAGAATTCTGGCACCCGCATTTATCATATCCGAGAGTGCTCCGTTGAGTGCAAGCATATTAAGCACTTGCTTTGAACCCGGAGCGATGCTCAGGCTGACGTTTTCGGCAACGGTATGTCCCTTTAATATAGCCGCGACTTTCAACATATCCATTAAAGAGGAATTTGTGCATGAGCCTATGCATACCTGGTCAATTTTAATTTTGCCTATTTCAGAAACCTTTTTTACTTTATCGGGCATATGCGGCATAGCTGCAAGAGGCTCAAGAGAAGAAAGGTCTATTTCAATAAATTCGTCGTATACCGCATCGCTGTCGGCAGATAGCTCTGTCCAATCATCAACTCTGCCTTGTGCTTCAAGAAATGCTTTGGTTATTTCATCTGACGGGAAAACCGACGTTGTTGCTCCAAGCTCAGCACCCATATTAGTTATAGTTGCTCTCTCCGGAACGGATAAAGTTTTAACGCCTTCGCCTGTATACTCGATTATTTTGCCTACACCGCCCTTAACAGTCATTCTTCTGAGGACTTCAAGGATTACGTCTTTGGCCGTAACATAAGGGCTGAGTTTCCCGGTAAGATGTACATTGACGATTTTCGGCATGGTAATATAGTATGTGCCGCCGCCCATTGCAACAGCTACGTCAAGTCCACCTGCACCCATAGCGAGCATACCTATACCGCCGCCTGTGGGTGTGTGGCTGTCAGAGCCAATAAGCGTTTTTCCGGGTTTGCCGAAACGTTCTAAGTGTACTTGATGGCAAATACCGTTTCCCGGACGAGAAAATCTAATTCCGCGTTTCTTTGCAACACTGCCTATAAAACGATGGTCATCTGCATTCTCAAATCCTGTCTGCAAGGTATTATGGTCAACATAAGCAACCGAAAGCTCTGTTTTAACTCTTTTAATGCCCATGGCTTCAAATTCAAGATATGCCATAGTGCCGGTTGCATCCTGAGTAAGAGTCTGGTCTATTTTGAGACCGACCTCACTGCCGACTTTCATTTCTCCGCTGACAAGATGTGACTTAATAAGCTTTTGAGCTACTGTGTAACCCATATAGATCGCTCCTAACTTTTTCACATTTTTAACAATCTTATTTTAATCCATATAAAATACTTTGTCAATGAATTATCAAGTGAATTTTCATCATATAACCTGATTTTCTTTAATAATAGGGAAACAGAGATTATATCATAGCAAGTCTGCATAAATTTAAGAGGTTTATGTGTACTGCTTTGCGCTTGAAAACGAAATAACCTAAAAAAAGCAAAAAAATAAAGCTTACCGCTTAAAAAGGCGGTAAACAATATTTTTTTGCCCAGAAAATATTTGATCCCCTCAATAATCTAGATTATATACGTCATAATGGAAAAAGTCAATAAAAATTTTAAAAAAGTTTAAATTCTT
>OGDX01000877.1_pt1 | contig 18484 bp, 17 predicted proteins | sample 1570461 | NCBI WGS metagenome assembly OGDX01 (sample SAMEA2582172, study PRJEB24529) | metagenome
GGTCACTTTGTTAACGACTCAAGCAGATTTGAAAATGAAATAATAGATGAGGTTAAGAAATCTGGAAGTCAAGCATTACTAGACCACCTTAGGTTATGCACAGCAATACCTGAGTCATATGATCATGATTCAAGTGAAGAAAAACTGTACTCAAAGTATACAGATGCACTGATATCAGAATGTTTTAAATATTTAGGGTTAAATAGTATTGTTTTGACTGAAAGGGCAGATGCGGCTGATGTTGAGGTTGTTTGCGATAGCTATTCATTTGTGGCAGATGCCAAAGTATTTCGCTTGAGTAGAACTGCAAAAAATCAAAAAGACTTTAAAGTTCAGGCTATGGATGGTTGGAGAAATACCAAAGACTTTGCAATGGTGGTCTGCCCAATATATCAGCTACCAACTAAATCAAGTCAAATATATCAACAAGCTATTCTTCGCAATGTGTGTGTGTTTACTTATACTCATTTAGCTGTTCTGGTAAAGTATGCTGACATTGTTGGTAGTGATGTTAGGATATTGTTAGAGGAAATATTCAGATCTGTCATACTCATGAATCCAAGTAAGGATAGTGTGCAGTACTGGACTATGAGTAATAGAACGATGTTGAATTATGATAAGAGAATAGAAAAACTTTGGATTGATGAGCGAATTGCTACATCAGAGGGTATCTATGTGCTGAAAAAGATGGCAATAGAATACCTCTCTTCCGAGAGAGGTAGAATTCTAAGCATGAGCAGAGAAGAGGCTGTAAGAGCTTTGATTAAAATGAATAAAATTGAAAGTAGAATTGAGCAGATTAAAAAAGTGACAGATAATAATATTCTGTCACTTAAATAATTATTTGTTTAATCTCTTTATACTGGTCTCTACATATGTAGGGTTTATTTCGAAACCAATATAATCCCTACCTAAATCTTTCGCTGCTACCAATGTAGAACCACTGCCACTAAAAGGGTCAATGACTAATTGACCTTTTTGTGTTGTTAATTCTATAAGTGTTTTCATTAAGGCTACAGGTTTTTGTGTTGGGTGTAATCCACTTTCATTGCTGGAAAATCCAGCTGTAATGACATTTTCAGGTTTGCCATTTCTTGCTACAAATGCATCTTGATTATAAGCCCCGACACCATGAATAATTGCATTATCTGCAATTGTGCCGCCAATTTTATATGGTTTAGAGAACCATAGTATGGGTTCAAAGGTTGGTTGTAGATTTCCAACTCGCCATCCATTCCATTTTTCTGCGTTTAATGTATCCCCGCGCCTTTCGTAAACGCAACTCAACCTTTGGGCTCTGTGAGGGGCTTTTACTCTCATCCATGCAATTATATCGCGAAGATTGAATCCAGCATCTTCCATTGCACATATGCATCGATGAGAAAATCTTCTGCCTGCAAAAATAATTGCACTGGCACCTGGTTTTAATACTCTGAACCATTCAGTAGCCCATTCTTCACACCATTGCTGATATTCTAATGGTATTTTCTTATCAGCCTCTGACCATCCATTTATTGGTTTTCCTCTTTTTTTAAAAATAGCACCTGCGTTTTTCTGCGCAGGGCTTGAACCTAGGTATGCGTTATTTGAGTTATTATGTAGCACATCCCAGTCTTCTGCTCCTATTCCATAAGGGATATCACTGAGTATTAAATGTGCATATTGTGATGGGAGTTTTTTTATTAATGATATCGAGTTACCATTGGTAACGGTATTCTTTTTTATTTCATCAGGTAATTGGATCTTGTTTAACATCTAAATTCCTGCTCTTTCATAGCTTTAAAAACACGCTGATAGTATACGTTAAAGTACCTTGACGCAGGATTACCTTTCATCGTAGCCTTTCTGAAAAGAAAAAACCGCCTTGCAGGGCGGTTTTTTCGTTTCTTGGTCAAGAGATTACGACTCTCGCTTAAGGATCTCAAGAAGATCTACCCGCATCCTTTCAAAATCCTTTTTAAAAAAAATATCGCGTGCAAAATGGTTTCGGGAATCAAGACATCGATTTCTCAGCTGCAAGCATCCCTGGAGGGAAAGCTACTGCGATTGTTTCCATTAAAGAATTTATGACTAAAGTGGAAAAAGTTAGATAGATAATTAAGCCGCCTCCAGGCGGCATTCCACACCATTTACCATAACATCCCTTGCTCGCATGAGCGTAAAAAAGCCCGCTTTTAGCAGGCTACCTTCCGCCATTCCTGACGGGTGTTTCGCTCTAAACTTGGTTATCCAAAAATTAAAGCTAAAGTCCCACCGATCGCAGCCCCGACTGCAGTTCCTATTACAGGAACAACAGAACCTAGTGCTGCTCCAGCAGCCGCGCCTGTGGCAATTGCCTCTTTTGAACCAGGCTTCCATTCTAAATCTGTTGTTTCATCGCCATTTTCATTCTTTCTTTTTGTAATCCGGATCAGACTATCAGGTTTAATATTGCTCATTCGCACCTCACGTAAGATTGTAACGTATACACCAAAAACACTTTCCCTCCACCTAGGCTACATTTCAACTACATATATTAAAAAACCTGCATTTACCATAACGTCTCATTACGCGCACCGCCGCAGAGGCCCTCAGCGCGTTTCTGCGGCCTCCGGCCTGAAACACACACCTTTCTGTGCCCATATCGAGAAAAAACGCCCCTGATGATTCTGGAGCGACTGCATGGCTATGCACGGACATACCTGGCCGGGATTTTAGCGGCTAAAATCCGATGAACGCCCTGAAAGGGCTCCGTTTGGGAAACGGCAAATATTGTACGTTAAGGTTGTTTTTTGTACTGGCTGATATCAACCGGCCGCAAAGGTCGATACTTCCCTTCTGCCAGTTTTTTATTGTTTCTCCAGATATAATCTCCCGTCAGATTAATGTGCTCCCAGCCCAACGGAGACAAGTGTGACAGCAATTGCTCATTGAGATGTAGCCCCTTCCTCTTCAGCAGGTTAACGGCGTTCTCTATATATACGGTATTCCACAATGTGATCGCGGCGGTGATCAGCGTCAGTCCACTGGCCCGGTAACTCTGGTTTTCCAGACCTCGATCCCTTATTTCGCCCAGACGATGCATGAAAACGGCTCTGGCAAGGGCATTCCGGGCTTCCCCTTTGTTCAGACCTGCCTGAACTCTGCGACGCAGTGAAGGATCGCGAAACCAGTCCAGCATAAACAGTGTTCGCTCAATGCGGCCGATTTCCCTCAGTGCCTTGGCAAGCCCATTCTGTTTCGGATAACTGGCCAGCTTTTTCAGCATCAGAGAAGCGGTCACAGTTCCCTGCTTTATTGAGGTCGCCAGCCTCAGAATTTCATTCCAGTGGGTTTCTATCTCTTTGATATTCAGTTGAGTTGTGGAAATAATTGACTGTAGAGCCGGATATTTATCAGCCTTCCCCTGAATAAACAACCGCTTGTCATGAAGATCCCGGATCCTGGGTGCAAAAGCGAACCCCAGCAGATGCATCAGCGCAAAAACATGCTCCGTGAAACCTGCCGTATCGGTGTAATGTTCCGTGATTTCAAGATCACTTTCGTGATACAGCAGGCCATCAAGTACGTGGGTGGAATCACGAACACGGCTGATCACTTTGGTGTAAAACGGACTGTATTGGTCAGAAATGTGCGTATAAAACTGCACCCCCGGCTCCTGACCGTACTTCAGGTTGACCTGACCGGCATAGCGGCCATGGCTGCCAACCCGAAAATTCTGACCGTCAGAAGATGAGGTTGAACCGTCTCCCCATAATGCCGCCAGCGGACGTGACTTCTGGGCATTAACCAGTTCAGCCAGTGCAGCAGAGTACGTTTCATCGCGGATATACCATGCCTGCATGTTTTCCAGCGAAGCCCGCGTGGTTCCCGGACAGGACTCTGCCATTTTGGTCAGCCCCAGATTGATGCCGTCCGCCAGGATGGTGGTAAGCAGCAAACGGTTATCCTGCGGGCGGGTAAGCGGGTTCTTCAGATGGGTAAAATGTCGCGAGAAGGCTGTCCATCTCTCAACTTCATCCAGTATTTCTGTAATTTTTGGGTGTGGCAACATGTTGTAAATCAGGTCGGCCAGTGGTGATATTGTGGAAGGAACGCTGTTATCCAGCGGGGTGATCTTTAGACCTTTATCTGAAATATCCACATCGGGAAGATCCCCGGTAACGGCCATTGCGTTAACTTCCTCCAGGCGGGAGGCCAGCAGCGTCAGCCTTGCCTTAAGGTAAGCTTCGCAATCTGTTTCGACAGGTATATTTAACTGATTATTATTTAATAACTTTTCGAAATTATCTCCTGGCATAAGATAGTCATCGAAGTTTTTGTAGCGCCGGGAACCCCGGATCCAGATATCACCGGCCCGCAGCGCCCCCTTCAGCTCGTTCATTGCGCAAATTTCATAGTATTGCCGGTCAATACCTGAGGGGGTGATCACCATCTTTTTCCAGCTCTCAGGGATGAAATCCAGTGACGCTGATGAGGGAACCTTTCTTAGCTGCTTACGATACATTTCACGGATAGTATCGAGGGCATAATTAAGAGATAAGGCGGCCGGAGTGGCCCTCAGTTGCAGGGCCGATAACAACCGGGACGAATATTTGCGCAGCGTGCTGAATTTTTCGGTAATAAGATGAAGCGGTTCGAAATTATCCTTACGTGCAAGGAGCCGGGTTTCCTCCAAGCTGGCGGCAAAATCTTCCCACGGTAATATCTGTTCAACAGCAGACAGAGGATCTTCGCCTGCGTTGCGTGCATCCAAGATAGCCTGTCCAACGGAAACATACTGCCGTAATTTCTGCTGTATCAGCTTGCCCGTTTTCTGAAGGCGTTCGGCCTGCTGACGTTTTGCCCGGCTGAACATACTGCCCAGTATGCGTTCATGCAGTTCTATAATTTCATCAATGATTGTGGCTCTGGCCTCAGTCAGTACACAGACCATCGTTGCGTATCGACGAGCAGGGGAAAAATCAGCTAAATCCCGGCTGCTCATTTTGCGGCCTTCCCGCGCCAGTTTCAGCAGCCGGTTCTGATGAACTGTTTTATCCACGCCTTCCGGTAGCGCCAGTGCTTCAATGGCGTTAAGGCGGTCGATATGTTGCAGGACATTCTTTCCATTGATCTTTCCCGGAGGCTGAAGCAACCACGTCAAACGGGAGATTTGTTTTTCAGTTGTCACCAGTAGCGCATCAAGCGCTGATTTATGCGTGATACTAAGATGCGCATTCAACGTGGTGTAAACCGCTTTATCACCCAGTGTCATTGCTTCAGCACAGGTACGTTCCACAACATCAATACCAGGAATAATAATTCGCTGTTGATGCAGACGCTTCAGTAATTCCTCGGCGATAAGTATGCCCCGATCGGTCCTGGTAGACAGAGGGAGCAGATGCTGGATGCATTCTTTCTGAAGTGCCCCATTAAAGGCTTTCAGTTCCAGATACCGATACAGTTCCCCCAGGTGCTCGCGCCGGGTGGTATCACGGCCGGAAATATATTCCTGCCAGAGTTCTGCTGAAAGTTTAAGGCGGTTGCCGATGACTCTGAGCAATTCTGCCGGTGGAGACGATTTTTTATCCGGAGCAAACCCGATATTTTTCAGATAGCAAAGAAGGACGGCGAAACCAAACCGGCTGGCCGGTTTACGATGAGCATTAATAAATGCCAGATCCTGCTCACTGAAATAGGCCATTCGGGTCAGCGTTAACTCATCGTCCGGTAATGCCAGTAATGATTCTCTTTCCGACAGAGAAAGAATCTGCCTCCTTGCCATATAGTTTTCCTCGTAAATTATTCAGTACGGTATTTTTAACAAAACCAGATATCGCATAAGGGTACACCCTGACGCCATATTCAAAACGTGACGGCACACGATGAATGACATAACCTATATGCGATAGATTAAATGCAATAACTTAAATGCGATAACGTGGTGGAAAAATGTTCATCAGAGCTTATTTAAGGGCATCGACGGAAGATCAGTTCGCCGATCGGGCAAAAGAGATGCTGGAGCAGTTTGTTCAGGAGCGGGGACATAAAATAGCCAGTTACTACCGGGAGAACATCAGCGGTACAAAACTTGACCGCCCGGAACTGGGGCGCTTACTGATGGACAGTCACCGCAATGATATTTTACTGGTCGAGCAGATAGACCGTCTGACCCGTCTGAGCAACAGCGACTGGATGACGCTGAAAAAGCAAATCGAGCAACACGAGCTGCGGATTGTCAGCCTCGATGTACCCACCTCATGGCAGGCGCTGTCAGATAAAGATCCTTCGCAGGCTGACCCAATCACCCGCGCCGTGATAACCGCCATCAATAATATGCTTATCGACCTGATGGCCTCGATGTCGCATAAGGACTGGCTGAGCCGCCGCCATCGGCAGAAGCAGGGAATTGAACGGGCACATACGCTGGGAAAATACCGGGGCAAACAGGCCGATCAGGAACGACATAAGAAAGTTCTGTATTACCGACAGGTCAAGAAACTGAGCATAAGAGAAACTGCTGAAGCCACCGGTTACAGCACATCTCAGGTCTGCAGGATTCAGGCCCTGTTCAGGCCTGAAAATTAAGCACATTTTCTGAGGCTGGAAATCAACTCATGCTGACAGCCTGAGCCTGTTGGCATGGTAAGCAATGTGCTCACCAATAAAGCTGGAAATGAAATAATAGCTGTGGTCGTAACCAGTATGATATCGGAATGATGTGTTGATGTTCATCTCGTTGCACACTCTTTCAAGACTTTTAGTGCGTAACTGATCTTCATAAAAGGCGTCACTTAATCCCTGGTCAATAAAAATTTCTGGTAATTTCGCACCCTGTAAAATGAGACTGACGGGATCGTAGTGCTCCCACGTTTTTTTATTTTCACCCAGGTACGCGGTGAATGCCTGTTGTCCCCATGGCACCTGAGAAGGTGACACTATTGGTGAAAATGCCGATACACTCACATATTCATCAGGATTTCGCAGCGACAGAACCAGCGCTCCCAGCCCCCCCATGGAGTGACCGGATATTGATTTCCTTGATGTTACAGGTAAATGCTCCATGACAACATCCGGAAGCTCATGGAGAATATAGTCATACATCCTGTAATGCGTGTTCCACGGATGTTCCGTCGCGTTCAGATAAAATCCGGCACCCTGGCCCAGATCGTAGCTGTCAGCATCTGCGACATGCTCTCCACGGGGACTGGTATCAGGAACAACGACGATGATGTTGTTCCTGGCGGCATAATGCTGCATACCCGATTTGGTGATGAAATTCTGCTCCGTACAGGTCAGACCCGAGAGCCAGTACAGGACCGGCAGTTTTTCTGTTGCTGCTTTGGGGGGAAGATAAACACCGAAATTCATCCCACAATTAAGTGTTTGTGAATTATGGCGGTATACGTTTTGCCAGCCGCCAGCGCTGGCATGCTGCTCGATGAGTTCCATCAGCCTCTGTCTCATGGTTATTTCCCCTGACAGGGAGTCAGGGGAAGTCTCTTTATAGCCGGACGTCAGATGAACGTATAAGCCGTGATTTTGTTACCCGCAGGGTCTCGCAGGTAGGCTGCATAGGCTCCAGGGAGATGGCTGCGCGGGCCAGGCTGACCTTCATCTTTCCCTCCGGCGGCAAGGCCCGCGGCGTGGAAAGCATCAACTTCTTCCGGACTTGCAGCTGCAAAGCCGACAGTAACGCCGTTGGCCGATGGCGCTTCACCGTTGCCCGGATGTGCAATAATAAAGGCTGGCTTTTCGCGACCATAAAGTACCCAGCCATTGCCAAACGGGCCGAGGTTATTGATGCCAAGCGTACCGAGGACAGCATCGTAAAAATCAGCGGATTTTTCAACATCGGATGCACCGATGAAGACGTGGGAAAAAACGTCATTACCAGAAATTACAGGTGTTGCCATGATCCATTTCCTTCAGTTGGTTTGACTCAGTTAAGACGCTATCAGTAACGGATTACCGTACGGATTGATTTACCTTCATGCATAAGATCGAAGGCCTCATTGATTTCATCCAGCGTCATCGTGTGGGTAACAAATGGCTCCAGTTCAATTTCACCCTTCATGGCATCTTCTACCATGGCCGGAAGTTGCGTACGGCCTTTCACTCCGCCGAAAGCAGAACCTTTCCATACGCGCCCGGTAACGAGCTGGAATGGACGGGTGGATATCTCCTGCCCGGCGCCGGCCACGCCGATGACAATGGACTGGCCCCAGCCACGGTGAGCACTTTCCAGCGCCGCACGCATAACGTTGACGTTACCGATACATTCAAAAGTGTGGTCAATGCCCCATTTGTTGATTTCAAGCAGCACATCTTTAATCGGTTTGTCATGGTCGTTCGGGTTGATGCAGTCGGTTGCACCGAACTGACGGGCAAGTTCGAATTTGGCCGGGTTGGTGTCGATAGCGATAATGCGTCCTGCTTTTGCCTGGCGAGCCCCCTGAACGGCAGCCAGACCGATTGCGCCAAGACCAAAAATAGCGACAGAATCTCCAGGCTGTACTTTCGCTGTGTTGTGAACAGCGCCAATCCCGGTAGTCACGCCACAGCCCAGCAGGCAGACGTGTTCATGGTTTGCCTCCGGGTTAATTTTTGCCAGAGAAACCTCGGCCACTACCGTATACTCACTGAAGGTGGAGCATCCCATGTAGTGGTAAAGAGGCTGGCCATTGTAAGAAAAGCGGGTGGTTCCGTCAGGCATCAGTCCTTTTCCCTGAGTTTCGCGAACCGATACACAGAGGTTCGTTTTCCCGGACTGACAGAATTCACACTCCCCGCATTCGGCGGTGTAAAGCGGAATCACATGGTCTCCCGGCTTCACGCTGGTCACGCCTTCACCGACCTCCACGACGACACCGGCCCCTTCGTGGCCGAGAACCACCGGGAAAACGCCCTCAGGATCGTTCCCGGAGAGGGTAAAGGCATCGGTGTGGCAGACACCGGTGTGGGTATTTTTAATCAGCACCTCGCCTTTTTTAGGTGGTGCAACATCAATTTCAACAATCTCCAGGGGCTTCCCTGGTGCAAATGCAACGGCAGCACGTGATTTCATATGTAAATTATCCTCAATGTGATGGCTTAGCTATTTAAGATAGGCGCGAACCAGTTCAATCGTATCGTCAACGGATTTACTGATTTCATGGCTGTAGCTGTCATTCTGGTCAAAGGTTTCCCGTATGTGGCTCTCGAGCACCTCTGCCATAAGACCGTTAGCTGCTCCGCGAACGGCAGCTATCTGCTGAAGAATGGAACGGCATTCAGCACCATTTTCCAGCGCTCTTTCCAGAGCATCAATCTGACCCCGAATGCGGCGAACACGGGTAAGGACCTTTTTTTTCTCTTCAGGAGTACTGGGCATTATTTACCTCACCATTTTTGATTTTATATACTATAGTGGAGTATATAATTATCGTCAATGCATACTCCACTATAGTATAACTAAGAATAAACATAACTACCTTTATTTACGATATAAATCATATATTTATATTATTTTTGGCTGTGATACTGTCGGAAGGAAAGTTACTACAAAAATGATATCTACCGATACGGGATTTGGGGCATAGGCGGTTCTGTTAAATTTCGCCAGATATTGGCTCATCATTGATGGTCAAAAAATGAGCCTAACGTACAATAATTTTCGATATCCAAACTGACCCCTGAAAGCCACCACGAACCACCCCGATAACGGTGAACGGATGCGCAATTTATTGCGTGGCCGTGAGGCGTTGCCGGCACAGCCGGAAAAACCATTTTCAGCACGTGCAGGAGGCCCAGGAAGAGGGGCGGATGTACGAATAGTTCAGAGGTCAGATCTGACGTAAAAATGATGTAAAAGTGACGTAAAAGTGATGTACTTTTGATGCAATTCTGTTGTACACCCGCGTTCTGGGGTAAAAGCGATGCAATTTTGTAGTTTATGTGTAGTCGCTTATCAGGTGGGTTCTGCTTTTGTAGTCTTCTCGTAGTTTATGTGTAGTCGCTTATCAGGCGGGTTCTGCTTTTGTAGTCTTCTTGTAGTTTATGTGTAGTCGCTGAACCCATAGGGTCATACGAGCATGACCCTTTTCCGGAAAAGGACGCTTTTTAGCCAGAATCATCCTTAACCTGCGGCGCCAGCACTCGGGAGTGGTCGTTTTATATACTAAAAAATGACATACACCTAACGCAGCGGCGATTTTCATCGCAACTACATAAAAAATAAATAAAAAATCAAAAACACGCCAACTCAGCGTAATACCCAGGTAATAATATTAAGCGCTAAGGCAATAAAAATTAACGTTATGATGGTATTACCCTGTTAATACCATCATAACAGAGTCATTACGCACTATCCCGACACACATTCAGTCTCGCTGACAGAACACGGTAAAGGTCTTCCGCACCCTCATGGAGTTTCTCGCAAAGGTCAGCCTCATTATCCAGGTCAAGTTGACCTGCCCCCAGTATTAGATACAACGATCAGTTAGTAATGTCGGTTTCAGCCTCGCGGAGAATACTGATGATCTGTTCGTCGGAAAAACGCTTCTTCATGGGGGTGTCATCATGTGGCTTATGAAGACATTACTAACATCACGGTGTATTAATCAACGGGGAGCAGGTCACACCGGCTGAATATGAAAACCTATATTATCAACGGCTCAGAAGTGTCTAGATTATCCGTGGCGATTCACAATTACATTTAATTATTCTGTAACAAAGAAACCAAGAGTAAGGGAACTTTCAACAACCTTCGTCTGGAAATGAAAAAATGCCTATTGTTACTGTCTTAGAAAAAATATACATCTTGGAAAGATACAGTGCATGTTTGCTCCGCGAAAAGTCGGGAAGCACACAGAAATTAGTCCGTATCTCAGCGACAGTCATCGCGCTGGTGACGACAAGCACTCATGGCGCTTGGGCGGTCACCTGCACAGCAGACGCTAATGGGTCGTACATTGCTGGATGGACCAGTGCTCCATATGGCAATGGATGTAACGAAGTGCCAGCAACAACAGAATCACCGACAGCATTGGGAAAAAACGCAAGCTGGTATGTATTAGCACGTAGCAATCTCGCCGTTGGTGCTGATTCCATTACGATCGGGACAACGAATATATCATACTCAGGTACCAACGGTTTCAGCTTAATCGGCAACCAGTACCTGACGCACGGCAGTATCAACTTCACGGACGTGACTGCAAATCTGACCAACAACGGTAACGGCGGCGGTATCAACGGTCTGAGCACGCACAGCGCTGTGGCGATCAACGGAAATAATTTCACACTTACGACGAACAGCAATTACACTGGCTTAAATTTAAGTAATGGCATTGCCTCTTACGCCATCCTCGCAGGATCTTCCGTGAACTCAGGTGAAAGCGCAGTAGCCAATAATGGCAAGTTTTCGACCATCACACTCAACAACGCAACCATACGACAAAGCACTAGCGGTGGATTGGTGCCCGTATTGAACAGCGGTCTACGTGCCATCCAAGGCGCAAACCAAAATGGCAACGGTAGTTCGGGTAAGATTGAAATCAAGGACACGCTGGACATGATACTCACCGGTGCTCGCATCGAAGGAATCTATGTCTCAGGAGCCGCGTCGAACAGTGCGGGTACCGAAGCGGTATCGCAGGTAGTTCTGAACGACACCACTATTAAAATGGTGAAAATCGGTGCGGCGTCTTACGATAGCAGTGCAATCAAGATAGGAAAGGCCCGAGCTGTCGGAAGCGGAAAAGGACTCGTTGTTTCCAACGGTGCATTGAAGATTGACATGGACCCAAATTTTGGAGGTAGCTCGGATTACATGAGCTCCGCCATCAAGATATCTCTCAGCGGGTCGGAACTGCGGGCCAACGGACCTAACAGTTCTGCCGATATCAACGCCACCCGATCAGCTTTGGCCATCGGCATCGACGATTGGGGGACGAGTTCCGATTCGAGTGGCATCAAGGCTAGCTTTGGTAAAGCCACTATAAAAACACAGTCGATGACCGCACCGCTCCTGCTGGTCGACAGTGGTCAACAGGACGCGGTGCTTCTGTTTGATCGAAACTCAAACCTCACCGCTGCTCGTGATGGCTACCTAGTCGACATAATCAAGTACCGGGACTCGATAGCGGCCAGTTCGTTGCAGATGACGCTCGACAATGGCAGCACCATGACGGGGCTGACGAACAAGGCATATGCCAACTCGACACTGAACATCGGTCTGAACAACGGCTCGACTTGGAACCTGGTAGAGAAGAATACAGGCGCAGTGGCAACATCGACCTTCGATACGCTGACGATGAACGGAGGTTCCACGCTGAACGCCACCACGCTGGGCACAGCACCGGCACAGTTCATACTCAAAGGTACCGTAACTTCTACTGGCTCTAATCTCAACCTCTCGGATGGCAAAGCCGGCGACATTCTCACCATCCAAGGTGACTATGTGGGCAATAATGGCTATCTGTTTCTCGATACAGTATTAGGTAATGATTCCTCACCAACGGATAAATTGGTCATAACCGGGGAAGCGACAGGCACGACCAAAGTGACCGTCACTAATAAGGGTGGAGCAGGGGCGAAGACACTGAACGGCATTGAGGTCATCAGTACAGGAGGTTCGACGGCGGATGCGTTTGTGCAGTCTGGGCGAATTGCTGCGGGGGCATACGATTATTCTCTGGCTCGCGGAACTGGCACCAATGTCAGCAATTGGTATCTGATTAATACAGTTACACCTACACCGGAGCCAACACCTACACCGGAGCCAACGCCTACACCGGAGCCAACGCCTACACCGGAGCCAACACCTACACCGGAGCCAACCTGGCGTCCTGAGATTTCCAGCTATACCGCCAATCTTGCTGCTGCGAATACGCTGTTCAGCACCCGTCTTCACGACCGTCTGGGTGACACGCAGTACACGGACGCGCTGACGGGTGAGAAGAAAGTGACGAGCATGTGGATGCGCAACATGGGCGGCAACAGCCAGTTTACGATGAACGATGGCCAGAATAAAACGACGGCTAACCGCTACATATTGCAAGTAGGCGGAGATATTGCGCAGTGGTCATCTGACGGCTTGAACCGGCTTCACCTTGGTGTGATGGGCGGCTACGCCAATCAACATAGCAGTACGAAGAATAACTTAACAGGCTACCGCTCAAAGGGGAGCGTTAACGGTTACAGTATGGGGTTTTACGGCACTTGGTACCGGAACGATGCAGACAAGACGGGGCTGTATGCAGATACCTGGGCGCTGTACAACTGGTTTGATAATGATGTTAAAGGTGATGGTCTGAGCGCTGAGTCCTACAGGAGTAAAGGGATAACGGCCTCGTTCGAATCCGGATATACCTTCCATCTGGGTTCGAAAACCACAGATGAAGGGATGACCAACGACGTCTACATCCAGCCGAAAGTTCAGCTGACCTGGTCAGGTGTCAAGGCGGATGACCATACGGAAGTGAACGGAACCCGCGTTCAGGGGAGCGGTAATGACAACCTTCAGGTCCGCGTTGGTACACGCGTCTACCTGAAAGGGAAAAGCGTATTGGACAAGGACACTCAGCGTGAATTTGAGCCGTTCGTTGAGGCTAACTGGATTTATAACAGTAAGCAGTATGGTACGCAGATGGACAGAACCAACGCATTTATTCAGGGCAGCCGTAATACGGGAGAGGTTAAAGCGGGCGTGGAAGGTAAGCTGGCGAATAATCTGAACGTTTGGACAGCAGTGAGCCATCAGATGGGCAGGGACAGCTACCGGGATACGCTGGGTCAACTTGGAATAAAATACATGTTTTGATCAGCAGTTAACTTTCGAGCAAACCGGGCCACCTGCCTGGCAATCTGGTTGAGGTTGTTCCCCATCCCCGCAAGCTGACGAAGCAGCGCCGGCGAGATGGAGGGAAGTTTGCCGGCACGGGCGGGCTTTTCGACCAGGCACGTCTGCCGCATCCAGGCCGCGAGTTGCTTACCCTCGCAGCGCTCCAGCAGACGCCGGTGCTCATCCTCAGTCACCCACATCGTGAGCATTTTGCTGCGTTTGTCTGCCAATCCGGCCTCCTGATAACACCGGGACGGGCGGGAAATTCTTTCCCGGTCGGCGCGGTGTTGGACAAGCCGCAGGCGCGTCAGTGGCTTTTGGCGGGTTTCGGGGCGCAGCCCTGAACTAGTCACGTAGCGCTAGCGGAGCGTATACTGGCTTACTATGTTGGCACGGATGAGGGTGTCAGTGAAGTGCTTCATGTGGCAGGAGAAAAAGGCGGCACCGGTGCGTCAGCAGGATATGTGATACAGGATATATTCCGCTTCCTCGCTCACTGACTCGCTACGCTCGGTCGTTCGGCTGCGGCGAGCGGAAATGGCTTACGAACGGGGCGGAAATTTCCTGGAAGATGCTAGGAAGAAACTTAACAGGGAAGCGATAAGGCCACGGTGTTGCCGTTTTTCCATAGGCTCCGCCCCCCTGACAAGCATCACGAAATCTGACGCTCAAATCAGTGGTGGCGAAACCCGACAGGACTATAAAGATACCAGGCGTTTCCCCCTGATGGCTCCCTCGTGCGCTCTCCTGTTCCTGCCTTTCGGTTTACCGGTGTCATTCCGCTGTTATGGCCGCGTTTGTCTCATTCCACGCCTGACACTCAGTTCCGGGAAGGCAGTTCGCTCCAAGCTGGACTGTATGCACGAACCCCCCGTTCAGTCCGACTACCGCGCTAATTCGGTAACTATCAACTTGAGTCCAACCCGAATAAGCATGCCAAAGCACCGCTGGCAGTAGCCATCGGTGACTCTATGGGGGGAAAGAAAATCTTGATTGATGTAACAGTAAACAGTTACACTCAATGAACAATATTGGTTACTGTTCCCCTCAGAGCAGTCACCGAAGGTCGAAGATGCTGGTAACATCTCCGACCTGAAAAGACCGGCTTATGGCCGGTCTTTTTTTATGCCTTAATAATTTTTGAAACCATACCGACAACCGCAGTTACAGTCTCATCGGAAACACTATCAACTGTTCGGGCAGCTCTTGCCTTCCAGTCTAAAGACTTCACTTGATCAGCCAAAATAACCCCTGTCGTTTTCTTTGCACCATCAACAGAAACCTCAAACGGATATCCTTTTTGTTGATTGGTTATAGGACAAACAACAGCAAACCCAGTGACCTGATTAAACAAATCATCAGAAACAACGAGAGCAGGCCTTTTCCCGGCCTGCTCATGCCCTGATTGAGGGTTGAAATCTAAAAGAATGACATCGCCTCTGGCTGGACAATATGTCGTCACAGCATCTCCTTACCTTGAGAGTCACAAAAATATTCGTGATGGCGATTTTCTGCAGTGCACTGTCCGAGCAGTTCTTCAAGCGTCGGGCCAGCTTTAGTGATTACTAAATTTCTTTCGGTGACGCAGAAATTAACAGCATCACCAATACTGAGCCCAAGCTGCTTCATGAACGGCTGCGGGATACGCAAAGCAGCGCCATTACCCCATTTACCGATAGCCGTAGTCATAATACCTCCAAAGCAGATGGATAAACAATGTGTAAACACTATATGTATTGTATAGTCTTTAAGTTCAGTTTGAAGGGTGGCACCAGTGCCACCCTAAAAAACTGTAACTACTTAAACAAATAAGGTACTTATTTGTTTAAGTAGTTACATTGTGATAAAAAAATTTTTTTTGATCAAGGTGAGTTAAACAATTGAATAACAAAGAAAAAAAAATAAAACGCAATCAGATACCAGTAATACTGGCAAGCAGATGGGGTTACAGCATTCTTGAGGAAGCTGGATGGACGACTATCCCTAATTTACTACTTGAAAAGCAGATGGTTCTTGACTTAAGCAACACAGAAATGTTGTTACTCATTCACCTTATCTCGTTTATTCACTTTGCAGATACTCCTGCATTCCCAAGCATTTCCACACTGGCAGCTAGGATCAACCAGCATCCAAGAACAGTGCAACGGACCATAAACAAATTAATATCTAAAGGTTTTCTAAAGCGGAAGATTCGCGCTAAATCAGTTAATGATAAAGGTTTGAGTAATCTCTACAGCGTAGAGCCTTTAATAGAAAAGCTATTTAAATCAATAGATAATAAACCTGAAGACCATAGCAGCTCTAATGATCAACAAGGAGTCGGAGAAATGAAAACAATAGACCAGCTTGTACGGATTGCAGCAGCTGGGGGCGGCTTGCGCATAAATGCCTCAACAAAGACGGTAGACCAGCTAGTGCGGATTGCAGCAGCAGCAGGTAACTCAATGAATCCAAACAAAGCACAACTAGTGCTTTTTGATCTGGAATCAAAATCTACAGACCAACTTGTTCGGATCGCTGCTGCCGGAAAAGGAACGGTACTATTTGAATTGGAATGAAAAGTAAAAAGAATTAACGGAATGGCACTAAACCGACACTGATTTACCATAACGTCTCATTACGCGCACCCGTAAAGCGCGCTCAGCGCGTTTTACGGGTGAAGGCGATGAAAGCCACAACTTACCCGGCGAAAACCCCGCAAAACGGCGCAGATGAATTCTGAGAGGGTGAATGGCTATGCATCCGGATGCATGGTGCGGGTTTTGACAGAAAACAGTTGGTGTAAGGGCGGTTTTGATCGGTTTTCCGGCTAGGTAATTCAGTTCAATAACGCCTACCGGTTCCGTTCCCTGCCATAAAAGGTCAGTTCCCCGTTCCTGATTTGCAAAACGCCCCGTGCTAACTTCCCGGCCACGGAAGAACGGTGCATCTCATCATGTCTCCGTCGGATCTCCTCAGCCGTCATCGGCCTGATCTCCAGATCCAAAAACTCTCTCTTACACTCCGCGCCCAGAAATTTCAGGTCATCGATAAGGGTCGCAAACCATTCGTTCACCGTTTTATCTCCACACTAGTAAGCCATTCAGATAACAGTCTGGCACAGGCTGGCGAAAGAAAGCGGTGAACGGGCACGCAATTTATTGCGGGAGCGGGAGGCGCTGGCCGGGTGTCGGGGCGGCGAGCCCTGACCGGGTTTCAAAGGGGAACCCTTTGGCACGCGACTGTATACAGTCGGTAACGTGCCTTACTCTGGAACCGGCAGTTGCATTGAATTGCTCTAAATTTCGTTAAATTGCACTAAATTGCATTAGTTCTCGCCGATGCACGAATGGATTGCATTAAGTTGCACTGAGTTGCATTACCGCTGACAGGTCTTTTATCCATTACACCGCGCAGGGAGAGAAGCTGATATAGCGTCACATACACAGAAAAAAGGTATACCAGGCTCAATCCCTTATCCTGTGCAGCATTGCAGCCCTCAGAGCAGTGTTTCGGGTATACCATGCCAGTCAACACCTGGTATACCGCCTACAGGCCTTATCACGACTGGCTTTAACGGCATAAAAACAGATGCATGTATACCATTTCATACATGAGGGGGTATACCCCCGGAAGCCTTGCCAGCAAAGGCTTCCGGCTGAGCAGTGTATACTGCGTGGGGTGTGACACGATTTTTTGGCCTTTATCAGCCATCAGAAATAAACATGCGGGTAAAGCGGTCAGATGGGAAAGTATAAACATCCATATCAGGTGATCGCCTGACAGCTGGTCGAACGCTATGACCGGAATGCGTGGTAATAACTCAATGGGATTTCCAGAATTGCCACCAGGATTTTGCAGGAACATTCTGCGGGTCAGAAGCGCTCTGTTTATGCTCCAGAAGTTGCATGGCCTGTCGAAGTGAACTGATATGCTCATCCCGGGCATTCACCGCATCTTTGAGCCCGGCATTCTCCGCCTGTAAAAGCGTTATCTGATGCTGTAAAGACTGTAAAAAATCACTGTTAACCGGCGTAGACACAACGTCAAATTTTACAGTGTCACTTTTACTACCACTTACAACCTCAAGAGCACCAAAAACGCGCATAAGCTCAGACGTATCAATGATTTTTACGGGTTTTCCATGCTTTACAACTGAGGTGTAACTGAGTTCGCCAGACTTAAGTAGCTTGTAAATAGTCGGGCGGCTGACACGGGCAAGCCGTGCCGCTTCGCTAATGGATACACGGGCCATTACAAATCCTCTTGAAAATCATTCAGACGAACAGCCAGAGTGCGAAAGAGCTGTTCCGCATCCTCATGCAGTTTTTCGCACAGGTCGGCCTCAGTATCGAGATCCAGTTCGTTGAGCTTCTCCAGCAAAAGTAGAGATTGCGCCTGAATGAATTTAGCCATGTTCAATGCCGTTTTCTGTTGCTTTGTAATCACAGCGTCAGTGCTCCAAGTCATCTCCGGTTCTTTTCCGCTTCCTCGACCGTTCGCTCGCTACGCTCGGTCACTTGTCTGCGGCGAGCGGACGGAGCTTACTAAGAGACAAATAACGTAGACGGTAGGCGTAACGAAAAGCCAGAACAAGAGCAATAAGGCCACGCCCGGCCAGGGCGTTTTTCCATAGGCTTCGCCCCCCTGACAAGCGTCACAAAACAGACGCTCAAATCAGTGGTGGCGAAACCCGACAGGACTATAAAGATACCAGGCGTT
>OGDX01000888.1_pt1 | contig 18311 bp, 11 predicted proteins | sample 1570461 | NCBI WGS metagenome assembly OGDX01 (sample SAMEA2582172, study PRJEB24529) | metagenome
TTTTCTTGCGTCAGCACGCCTAAAGCGGCGTTTTGCTTTCCCGCAGAACATGGAACATGCGCACGAGCAGCAGCAGGAACAGGGCTGCCAGCAGCCCAAACACGACGCCGGAAAAATCGATCACCACATCCCGCACGTCGCTGCCGCGCCCATCCGCAAACATCTGGATCCCCTCGTCCAGCACGCCTGCCAGCAGGCCGAACGGGTTAAGCAACTGGAAGAAGTTACCGGTGTAGTACAGACGCAGATATTCATCAACGTTGAACGGTACGCCCTGCAACAGGTTACCGAACGCTACACCAATTACCAGCGGCGGAACGAAGCTACCAATGAAGATGCCCCAGTCCCACATGTTACGCCAGCGGGTTTCTTCAATCTTGGAGCGGTAGTCAAAACCGACCGGACGGAAGAACAAAGACGCCAGCACGAGGATCATCGCCACATAGAAGCCGGAGAACGCAGCGGCATAGACCATCGGCCAGGCAGCAAAGAGTGCGCCGCCCGCGGTGATCAGCCAAACCTGGTTACCGTCCCAGTGTGGTGCAATGGAGTTAATCATAATTCGACGCTCGGTGTCGTTACGACCGAGGAAACGGGTGAGCATGCCCACCCCCATGTCGAAACCGTCAGTGACTGCAAAACCAATCAGCAGAACGCCAACCAGCAGCCACCAGATAAAACGCAATACTTCATAATCGATCATTTGACGACTCCTGTCTTAGCGTGCCGGCTGAGTAGTCGTGGAAGACTGCTCAAAGTGATAGCGACCGGTTTTCAGGCTGCTTGGGCCGAGGCGTGCAAACTTGAACATTAAGAACAATTCTGCCACCAGGAACAGGGTATACAGGCCGCAAATCAGCACCATTGAGAAGATGAGATCGCCTGCGGTCAGTGACGAGTTCGCCACAGCTGTCGGCAGCACTTCACCGATAGCCCACGGTTGGCGGCCATATTCAGCCACGAACCAGCCCGCTTCTACAGCAATCCACGGCAGCGGAATACCGTACAGCGCGGCGCGCAGAAGCCATTTTTTCTCGCCAATGCGGTTGCGGATGACACTCCAGAAAGAGAGCGCGATGATTGCCAGAAGCAGGAAGCCACACGCCACCATGATACGGAACGCAAAGTACAGCGGCGCTACACGCGGGATGGAGTCTTTGGTTGCCTGTTGAATCTGCGCTTCAGTCGCATCAGCCACGTTTGGCGTATAGCGTTTCAGCAGCAGACCGTAACCGAGGTCTTTCTTCATGCTATTGAACTGGTCACGAACCGCCTGGTCGGTAGAACCAGAACGCAGTTGTTCGAGCAGAGAGTACGCCTTCATCCCGTTACGAATGCGTTCTTCATGCTGCACCATCAGCTCTTTCAGGCCGATAACCGGGGTATCCACGGAACGCGTTGCAATGATGCCCAGTGCGTAAGGGATCTGAATCGCAAATTTGTTCGTCTCCTCTTCCTGATCAGGAATGCCGAACAGAGTAAAGGCAGCAGGCGCAGGTTGCGTTTCCCACTCGGCTTCAATAGCAGCCAGTTTGGTTTTCTGCACGTCGCCCATTTCGTAGCCGGATTCATCACCCAGAACAATAACAGACAGAACAGCAGCCATACCGAAGCTGGCAGCGATAGCAAAGGAGCGTTTAGCGAAGGCGAAGTCACGACCTTTCAGCATATACCATGCGCTGATACCGAGGATGAACATCGCGCCAGTCACATAACCAGACGCTACAGTGTGAACGAATTTCACCTGAGCAACCGGGTTAAGCACCAGCTCGGAGAAGCTCACCATCTCCATACGCATAGTTTCAAAGTTGAAATCGGACGCGATTGGGTTTTGCATCCAGCCGTTCGCAACCAGAATCCACAGTGCGGACAGGTTTGAACCGAGCGCCACCAGCCAGGTGACACACATATGCTGAACTTTACCCAGACGATCCCAACCGAAGAAGAACAGACCTACAAAGGTGGATTCGAGGAAGAAGGCCATCAGACCTTCGATTGCCAGCGGCGCACCGAAGATATCCCCTACATAGTGGGAATAGTAAGACCAGTTAGTCCCGAACTGGAACTCCATGGTCAGACCGGTAGCCACACCCAGAGCGAAGTTGATACCAAACAACTTGCCCCAGAACTTGGTCATATCTTTATAAATCTGTTTGCCGGAGAGAACGTATACCGTTTCCATGATGGCCAGCAGGAACGCCATACCGAGCGTCAGTGGCACAAACAGGAAGTGGTACATCGCGGTCAAGGCAAACTGTAAGCGCGACAGTTCGACTATATCTAACATCATGACTCCTTGCTCATCGCATGAAGACTCCGAGAGTGAACCCCGTTAGAAAGGGTCACACGCATGCCCCAATAGAAATTTGTTTGAACACTTTCATCATACCATGTGAATGCACACAAAAACGGCGTAAAGAAAGGTTGCAAACATGTTAATAAAAACTCAAATTGATCCCACGTATATATTACGCCGCAAAATCCTTACAATAAACAGGTTTTTGTTGAAGCAAATTTGCATTTTTCGACGGTGATCAATTTATAGCTAAATTACCGCCTTTCAGCCAATTTGATCGAGAACAATTTATCTCTTTTTGATGCCCATTTCCAAGACTTATACATTGATAAATATCAATTCCTACAAATTATGTTAATCATGTTTCAATAAGGTAACTTTAGTGACATTTATGTTTAAAATGTGTGAGTTATAAGGCTGAAATTAGTTTCGGTTGGCAATTAAAGATAAAAAGAGACGAAGCAAAAACAGCACGGTTGACCTTAATTCTTTTTTTGGTCACTGGCTAATACGACGCAGAGTTTCAGGATTACTAATAAAGGCATAAATCCACCCCGCCAATATTAACATTTAGTTAACTTATAATTATATTATAATTAACTCACCCAGGGTTATTATTTTGTTAAAAATAAAGCCACATATACGTGGCTTGAGAGTGAAGATAAACGCAAAATTACCTGATGCGCTACGCTTGCCAGTGTCTACATCATCTCTGCAATATATTGAATTTGCCTGCTTTTGTAGACCGAATAAAGCGTTCATGCCGTATCCGGCATGAACAAAGCGCCCTTTGTCAACAATCTGGCCGCGCATATGTGGCTTCGGTTTGATTGCTATTCAGGCAAGCCGGTAACTGAACGTCCGTGACTGGCCGGGTAAAAAAGGCCCCGATAGATTTGAACCTTGATTTTCCTCGGTGGTAATGTGTTCATCCATCATCGTTTCTGAGCAAGAAATCACCTCGCGACTGAAAGCAACAGTCGCATCACAGGTTGCTGATTCAGCCGGATTAAACAGCCGTAAAATCACTTCTTGTCGGTCTTCAGCTTTCTTAAGTGCGCTTATCAGGCATCCCACTGGGGGCATTTTCAACAAACTATAACTTTCCGGCACGTTGAATCCGGCTTTGTTGAGCTTCATCACATCCCATGGGATTTTGTTGTAACACTGTACTGGAGTCAGCCATGCTCGCGCCTGCTGAGCTACACCAGCGGCGGTTGGCGTACCGGTATAACTCAATAAACTTAGGCGACAAGAAAGCAGACCACGTAGTTGTGAGTCCGGGACTGGCATTTTAATTCCCGAAGGCCGCCCAGGCCTTAAAAACAGATCTTCTTTGCCCAGTAAGCCCACGCCACGCAGCAACGTAATGGCAAAGGATTTCTTCTCTTCACCGATGACTTCAAATTCACGTAACCCTTCGCTAAAGACAGCCATGCCGTTACGCCCTTCCTGTAAGGCAACATAGTTGAGCATATTCCATACCGGAACCGGCGCTTCTTTCCAGCCTTCTTGCTGCCAGTTGTTCATTGCACTGTCGTTCACGGGGCGCGTTAGCGAACCAAACTGCGTATCTGCCAGAACACTGTCGGTGTTAAAAGGTGTAGGGACCAGGACACGAAGGCGATGATCGTCAGCCTGGTTATCAAGATTGATATCCACATCAATACGCCTGCTGTTATGACTAAGAGTGACAACCAACACCACCCCTACTCTGCCAGTGGATTGCCGGGCGCTGCGTTCTGACAAATTGAGCGGCACTGCCATGTCATAGCGGATAACAGCCCTGCTCTGCCAGGCTTCATGAATAATATCGCATTGCGGTTTCGCGTTCGCTGCGGTAATTACCCACTCTTCTTTTGCGGGTGAATAGTCATATTCATCACCATCATCAGAGCTTTCTTCAATTTGCAATACCCGGTCATAGCGCACACCGCTGTCTTTATCTACCAGTTGCAGAGAACCATCCTCATTGAGCGCAATTTGCCAGAAAGCATTTTCCAGTATCCCTTCAGCGTCACTTTTTGCCGCAATTACGTTGCCAGGCTGATTCGCTTCGATATAAAGCGTGCGATAGCCCATAGAAGGGACAATCTGGTTGATCTGTATATCAAACTCCATAAAGGGATCGTAATTACCGTAATGAACTATTTGCCGATCGATTAGGCCTGGATCGATCTCACGGGCATGGCGAATAAAATACGGTACAGGCTGACCGCGATCGTCCCGCAAATTAAACTGGCTGGCGCGCAGCCGCACAGTGGTGTTGATAACTTCTTCACGCGGCCAGGGCATCAGGTTAAACAGGACGAGTTTGTCGGCGTCGCTCTGCGGCATGTTGTCGGCAATTTTGCGCATGTAGAAACGAATCAGATTATCCGCCATGTCTTCAGCCAGTTCGAAGCGGGCGACGATTTCGCGATGAACTTTGTCACTACAGCAGCAGCCGATACTGTCGTGGGCATGATTTTTTAAGATCTCTTTCCACATTTTCTCCAGCAAGCCGTGGTGGTATTCAAAACCCAACGTCCAGGCCAGTGTTGCCAGCGGTTCCAGCAGATTAACAATCTTATTTTCAATACGCGCGTGGGCAATTTTGATATCCATACGCGTAGAACCGATGGTGCGATGCACGCGCATATATTTGCCATCAATAAATTCCCCTTTCAGGGTTGCCAGATTATCTCGCTGCGCTTCGATCTTCTCAAATACCTCTTCAAAGCGGCTCATCACAAACTTACGTTGAGGGTAGATCTCACGTAGCTTATCCATCACTTCGAAGATATTTTGCTGCAATGGCATCTGGTCATGCCCATTCGGCAGCAAAATCTCTTTGGTTACAGACGCTTTTTCCAGCACGTCAAAATAACTGTCGAGGCGTTTACGTAATCCGTTTTCGTCGGCAGGTAAGTACTTACCGATGGCGTAGCCCAGCGGCAGCACCTGCGCCGTCACTTCGCTACCGTCACTGCTTTGCCACAAAAACTCGGTTTTATCAGTACCGTGGCGCTCCGAACATCCGCGCCAGAACATGGTGCGGGTAATGCCAAATCCATTGTAGATATGCGGCAGTTGCCCGGACATGCCAAAGGAATCTGGTAAATAACCTATTTTCATCGGCTCGCCAAACGCGAGGCAGTCACGCATTCCGTACATCAGATTACGGACGATGGATTCCGCAGAAACAATCGTGGTATCGGTCTGGGTATACCAGGGGCCGATAATCAACTTGCCGGCTTCTACCTGTTTCTTCACACGGTCTTTGTTTTCCGGTTTCACCGCGAAATAATCTTCGAGGATCGCCGTTTGCCCGTCGAGTACGTAATATTTGTATTCGTTGTCCTGTTCCAGTCGGCACAGGATCTCTTCCATATTATTGACCAGCAGAATACGTGACTCTTCGGTGGTGAAATACCACTCTCGATCCCAGTGCATATGCGGGGTGATGTGAACGCGAGATACTGCTTTCATCGTCGTTTCCTTTTTGTTTATGGCATTACGCCATCAGTCAGATAGTTGCCATGCTTAACCGCGTGACGCCGCCACATCAGGAGAATTGCAGTCGAGATTGCAGCCCCCACCAATGCCGCGCCAAACCAGCCAATTGCCGCCATAACACCGCCCGCGCCATTATCATGAAGTAAAAAGAGCGAGAAAATGCCGGCACCGGGTGTCGAAAGGCCGATATTCATCGCACCGACAATAGCGCCCGTTACCATAGAGCCCAGCACAAACGAACCAATAACCCGCAGCGGATCTTCAATCGCCATCGGGATCGCCCCTTCGGTAATACCTGCCAGCCCTAACAGCCAGGTGGATTTCCCGGTCTCAATTTCAAACTCTTTAAACAGGCGCGGTGCGAGCATCGTGGAAGCGGTTACGGTAAATGCCGAAACCATTTTGACGGAGGCGAAAATGGCATACGGGCCGTAAACGCCGTTCGCCATTGCGCCCAGGCAGAATGCATAAGCGGCTTTATTCACTGGCCCTCCAAGGTCAAAGGAACACATAAAACCGAGAATGGCACCCAGCAACAGCGCGTTACTTCCTGACAGACCGTTCAGCCAGGCGGTAAGCGAGTTATTGATCCAGGCGACAGGTTCCCCCACCACAAACAGCATCAGACTGCCCGCTCCCAACGTACCGAGCACCGGGTAGAGATAAAAAGTCAGGAATCCATTGAATTTACTGCTAAGACGCAAGTGATTTTTCACCCAGCGCATCAAGTAACCGGCTATCAATCCGCCAACGACCGCGCCGAGAAACCCGGAGCCGATCATGTTGGCGGCAAGTCCAGCCGCAAAGCCTGGCGCTAACGCCGGTTTATCTGCCAGAGAATAGGCGGTATAGGCCGCGAGCACCGGTACCATCAAAATTCCGAGCAGCCCGCCGCCCAGCTTGCGGTACATCCACAGCCAGGAGTTTTCTTCATTAAACAGATCTTGTAGCCCGAAGATTTGCGACAGTAATACCGCGACCGCCAGCACCGTGCCCCCCGCGACAATCAACGGTACGGCAAAAGAGATTCCGCTCAACAGTGCCTGTTTCAGCTCCGTTTTGACACTTTTCACCGGTTGCGTATCTTGCTGTACGGTACGCGTCTCATCGCTACGCTTGAGGGTAAGCGCTTGTTGGATCAACGCTTCTGCATGGCGAATCGGCTCGGCAACAGGCACTGAAAGCGCGGGAATGCCATTAAAACGCTCACTCTCCTTGATGGCGACTTCAGCCGCAAAAATACAGGCGGTTGCACTATTGAGTTGATCCGCCGTTAAACGCCCTTCAATGCCGTTAGCGCCTTGTTTTTCAACGTAAACATTTACGCCGAGTTTGCGTCCGGCTTTTTCCAGATATTCCGCAGCCATATAGGTGTGAGCAATACCCGCCGGACAGGCCGTTACGCAGACGATAGTTGGCGCGTTGGAAAAAGAGGCAGAAGGTTGCGTGCCTCCCTTGTCATCCAGCGCCGAGAGCAACTCATCAGGCGTCGTCGCCGACTGTATACGCGCCCGAATCTCATCATCCGCAAGGCGCGTGGTCAGCGCTGTCAGCAGTTGCATATGCGTAGTACCCGCTTCATTGGGGGAATCGCCAGCAGCACCACTAAATCAACTGCTTCCGGGCCATCAACGCCTTCCCACTGAAGCGGCTCGCTGAGTGTGGCGACCGCAAACGCCGCTTCTTTTACCGCAGCAGTTTTGCCATGCGGCACAGCCAACCCTTCACCTAAGGCGGTCGGGCCAAGGCTTTCACGGCGATACACTTCTTCCAGAAATTGCTCAGTACTGGAAATTTTCCCCAGAGCAGCAAGACGTTGAGTCAACGCGTGGATGGCCTCTTCACGGCTGGTAAAGCGCGCATTCAGACACAACGCATCGCGGTGGGTCAGAGTCGTCAGATTCATCATGATCCTCACTTGATCGTTTTTATAGTCGCGCCAGTGTGCCCGATAAAACAATACCATTATGTGATCAATTTCACTTAATTGAAATTATTTGTATTGTATTTATATTATTTACAGGATGAATTTATCGGGCATAATGGTTAAATTCGTATTAATGAGATACTAAAAATGGGACACAAGCCCTTATACCGGCAGATTGCCGATCGCATTCGTGAACAAATTGCGCGTGGCGAGCTTAAACCTGGCGATGCGTTACCCACTGAATCAGCGCTACAAACAGAGTTTGGCGTCAGCCGGGTTACGGTGCGTCAGGCTTTGCGCCAGCTAGTCGAGCAGCAGATCCTCGAAAGCATTCAGGGCAGCGGGACTTACGTCAAAGAAGAGCGGGTCAATTACGATATTTTTCAGTTAACCAGTTTTGATGAAAAACTGTCGGACCGTCACGTCGATACACACAGTGAAGTCCTGATATTTGAAGTGATTCCGGCTGACGATTTTCTTCAGCAACAGCTACAAATCACCCCGCAGGATCGTGTGTGGCATGTGAAGCGCGTGCGCTATCGCAAGCAAAAGCCAATGGCGCTGGAAGAAACCTGGATGCCGCTTGCGTTGTTCCCGGATCTCACCTGGCAGGTCATGGAAAATTCGAAATATCACTTTATCGAAGAAGTGAAGAAAATGGTTATCGATCGTAGCGAACAGGAAATCATTCCTCTGATGCCAACCGAAGAGATGAGCCGTCTGCTTAATATCAGCCAGACAAAGCCGATTCTTGAAAAAGTATCGCGTGGATATTTAGTTGATGGTCGGGTGTTTGAATATAGCCGCAACGCTTTTAATACCGATGACTATAAATTTACCCTGATAGCGCAGCGAAAATCATCGCGATAAGCACAAAAAAGGCCATCATACGATGGCCAACCATGTCGAAACCGACAGCCCTTCGCCATTCCTGTAGAGGGAAGCGGCGAGGGCTATTTCTTATTACAGATATTTATTTCAGAACAGTTTTCAGTGCTTCACCGATATCCGCCAGGCTGCGAACGGTTTTCACGCCTGCGGCTTCCAGAGCAGCGAATTTCTCATCCGCAGTCCCTTTCCCACCGGCAATGATGGCACCCGCGTGGCCCATACGTTTGCCTTTCGGCGCAGTCACACCAGCGATGTAACCCACAACTGGCTTGGTAACGTGCTCTTTGATGTACGCTGCCGCTTCTTCTTCAGCGCTACCGCCGATCTCACCAATCATCACGATCGCTTCGGTCTGCGGATCTTTTTCGAACATTTCGAGAATGTCGATAAAGTTAGAGCCAGGGATCGGGTCACCGCCGATACCGACACAGGTCGACTGACCGAAACCGTAATCCGTGGTCTGTTTAACCGCTTCATAGGTCAGTGTACCGGAACGGGAAACGATACCCACTTTACCCGGTTTGTGAATGTGACCAGGCTGGATACCGATTTTGCATTCACCCGGAGTGATAACGCCTGGGCAGTTCGGGCCGATCATACGAACGCCTGCTTCATCCAGCTTCACTTTCACGGTCAGCATATCCAGCGTCGGGATGCCTTCAGTGATGGTGATAATCAGTTTGATGCCTGCGTCGATCGCTTCCAGAATGGAGTCTTTGCAGAACGGCGCCGGAACGTAGATCACGGTCGCGGTTGCGCCCGTCGCTTCTACGGCTTCACGCACGGTGTTAAACACCGGCAGGCCCAGGTGGGTGGTGCCGCCTTTACCTGGCGTTACGCCGCCAACCATCTGCGTGCCGTAGGCAATCGCCTGTTCGGAGTGGAAAGTCCCCTGGCTACCGGTGAAGCCCTGGCAGATAACCTTGGTATCTTTATTAATTAAAACTGACATTATTTCCCCTCCACTGCGGCAACAACCTGCTGAGCTGCATCCGTCAGACCTTTTGCTGCAATAATATTCAGGCCGCTGTCAGCCAGTTTCTTCGCGCCGAGTTCGGCGTTGTTACCTTCCAGACGTACCACGACCGGTACGTTAACACCCACTTCTGCTACCGCGCCGATGATACCGTCAGCGATCAGGTCGCAACGAACGATACCGCCGAAGATGTTAACCAGAACGGCTTTCACTTTGTCGTCAGAGAGGATGATTTTGAACGCTTCGGTTACACGTTCTTTGGTTGCGCCGCCGCCAACGTCAAGGAAGTTAGCCGGTTCGCCGCCGTGCAGTTTAACGATGTCCATCGTACCCATCGCCAGACCTGCGCCGTTAACCATACAACCGATGTTACCGTCCAGCGCAACGTAGTTCAGTTCCCACTGTGCAGCCTGTGCTTCACGCGGATCTTCCTGCGACTGGTCACGCATTTCGCGCAGATCAGGCTGGCGGAACAGTGCGTTGCCGTCAGCGCCCAGTTTGCCGTCGAGGCAAATCAGATCGCCCTGTTTGGTGATGACCAGCGGGTTGATTTCGATCAACGCCAGGTCGCGCTCCAGGAAAATGGTCGCCAGGCCCATGAAGATTTTGGTGAACTGCTGAACCAGTTTACCTTCCAGACCCAGTTTGAACGCCAGCTCGCGTCCCTGATACGGCATCGGGCCAGTCAGCGGATCAAGCGCAACTTTGTGGATCAGGTGCGGAGTTTCTTCCGCCACTTTTTCGATTTCCACGCCGCCTTCGGTGGAGGCCATAAAGACCACACGACGGGAACTACGGTCTACAACGGCACCGAGATACAGCTCTTTAGCGATATCGGTCGCTGCTTCAACCAGAATCTGGTTAACCGGTTGGCCATTGGCATCTGTTTGATACGTTACCAGACGCTTGCCGAGCCAGTTTTCTGCAAAAGCACGGATGTCTTCTTTGCTGTTTACAACTTTCACACCGCCCGCTTTACCGCGGCCACCAGCGTGAACCTGACATTTCACTACCCACGGACCGGCACCGATTTTTGAAGCGGCTTCTTCTGCTTCGCGCGGAGTAGTACAGGCATAACCCACCGGTGCTGGTAAGCCATAGCGGGCAAAAAGTTGTTTTGCCTGATATTCATGTAAGTTCATGTGTTCTATCCATCCTTCAGGGTAATCGTTATCTTCAAACCTGTAGACCGGCGCAGCGTGTGCCGGTCTACGGGGCAGGTGATGCTAAATCGTGACTAGACGTCCAGCAGCAGACGCGTTGGATCTTCGAGCAGCTCTTTAATGGCTACCAGGAAGCCCACGGACTCGCGGCCGTCGATCAGGCGGTGGTCGTAAGAGAGCGCCAGGTACATCATCGGCAGGATCTCAACCTGACCATTCACCGCCATCGGACGATCTTTGATAGCGTGCATACCCAGAATTGCGCTCTGCGGCGGGTTGATGATCGGCGTAGACATCAGGGAACCGAACACACCACCGTTGGTGATGGTGAAGTTACCACCGGTCAGATCTTCAACGGTCAGCTTGCCGTCACGGCCTTTGACTGCCAGCTCTTTGATTTTCTTCTCGATGTCTGCCATGCCGAGGGTATCGACATCACGCAGAACCGGCGTCACCAGGCCGCGCGGCGTAGAAACCGCCATGCTGACGTCGAAATAGTTGTGGTAAACCACGTCATCGCCGTCGATAGAAGCGTTCACTTCCGGGTAACGTTTCAGGGCTTCAACCACCGCTTTCACGTAGAAGGACATAAAGCCCAGACGGATGCCGTGGCGTTTTTCAAACGCTTCACCGTACTGCTTACGCAGATCCATAATCGGCTTCATGTTGACTTCGTTGAACGTGGTCAGCATGGCGGTGGAGTTTTTCGCTTCCAGCAGACGCTCTGCCACACGCTTACGCAGGCGAGTCATCGGGACACGTTTTTCACTACGTGCAGCCAGAGCCGGTTGCGCCGCCGGAGCAGCCGCTGCCGGAGCAGACTCTTTCGCCGGGGCTTTCGCCAGATGTTTTTCCACATCTTCACGAGTCAGACGACCACCCACACCGGTGCCTTTAATGGCGCTGGCGTCGAGATTGTGTTCAGCCAGCAGGCGACGGATCGCCGGGCTTAACGCATCGTTGTTTTGCTCTTCCAGAGACGCCTGCTGGCGTTGCGCCGGAGTGGACGCTTTCTCTTCAGATTTGGCGCTGGTTTCTTTACCGGCGCTGTTGCCTTCACGCAGGCGACCAAGGATCTGACGAGACGTTACCGTTGTACCTTCATCTTCCAGAACCGCATCCAGAATGCCGTCTGCTGATGCCGGTACTTCCAGTACCACTTTGTCAGTTTCGATTTCTACCAGCACTTCATCACGTACGACTGCGTCGCCGGGTTTTTTATGCCAGGTTGCGACGGTGGCATCGGCTACGGATTCAGGCAGGTCAGGGACCAGAATATCTACGCTACTCATTGTGTATCCTTTATTTATTCGACGTTCAGCGCGTCATTAACCAGATCTTGTTGCTGTTTCTGGTGAACGGACATATACCCTACCGCCGGAGAGGCGGAGGCCGGGCGGCCTGCATAACGCAGAGAAGCCCCAAACGGAATCACTTCACGGAAATGATGCTGGCTGCAGTACCATGCGCCCTGGTTGAGCGGCTCTTCCTGGCACCAGACAAAATCCTTGACGTGAGCAAACTGCTGCAACACTTCCTGCATCGCTTTATGCGGGAACGGGTAGAGTTGCTCGATACGCACAATGGCGACATCGTGTTGATTGTTCTTACGACGTTGTTCCAGCAGGTCGTAATAAACCTTACCAGAACACATCACTACGCGCTTCACACCCTTCGGATCAAGCTCGTCGATTTCACCGATGGCTGGCAGGAAGGTGCCGTTCGCCAGTTCTTCGAGGCTGGAAACCGCCAGCGGATGACGCAGCAGGGATTTCGGCGACATCACGACCAGCGGACGACGCATCCCGCGCAGCGCCTGACGACGCAGCATGTGGTAAACCTGTGCCGGGGTAGACGGTACGCACACCTGCATGTTTTGCTCAGCACAAAGTTGCAGATAACGTTCCAGACGCGCGGAGGAGTGCTCCGGCCCCTGCCCTTCATAACCGTGCGGCAGCAACATCACCAGACCACACATCCGGCCCCATTTCTGTTCGCCAGAGGAGATGAACTGGTCGATAACCACCTGCGCACCGTTGGCGAAGTCACCGAACTGCGCTTCCCAGATAGTCAGAGTGCGTGGTTCTGCGGTGGCATAACCGTATTCAAACGCCAGCACTGCTTCTTCAGACAGTACGGAGTCCCAGACACGGAACGCGCCCTGGCCGTTATGGATGTGTTGCAGCGGCGTGTAAGTGGAACCGTTAGACTGGTTGTGGATCACCGCGTGGCGGTGGAAGAAGGTACCGCGACCGGAGTCTTCACCCGACAGGCGAACCGGAATGCCTTCGTCAACCAGCGTGGCGTAAGCGAGGTTTTCCGCGCCGCCCCAGTCGAACAGTTTCTCACCGGCAGCCATCGCCTGGCGATCGCCATAAATTTTGGCAACGCGAGACTGCATTTCAACCGCTTCCGGCACCGTGCTGATGCGTTTAGCCAGTTCCTGCAGGCGCTTCATCTCAACTTTGTTCGGGTACTCTTCGTCCCATTCGTGGTTGAGATACGGCGACCAGGTGAAAGAGTGCATGTTCATCGGACGCCACTCTGCCACTACGCAATCGCCAGCATCCAGCGCATCGCGGTACAGGTTAACCATCTCGGTGGCATCTTCCAGCGTCGCCACTTTTTCCTGCTCCAGCTTGTCAGCATAGATTTTGCGCGGCGTCGGATGTTTTTTGATTTTCTGATACATCAGCGGCTGGGTTGCGCTCGGCTCGTCGGCTTCGTTGTGGCCGTGACGGCGGTAGCACACCAGGTCGATGAAGACATCACGTTTAAAGGTGTTACGGAAATCGAGCGCCAGACGGGTCACAAAGGCAACGGCTTCCGGATCATCCGCGTTAACGTGGAAAATCGGTGCCTGAACCATCTTACCGATATCAGTACAGTACGGTGTAGAACGAGCATCCAGCGGATTAGAGGTGGTGAAACCAACCTGGTTGTTGATAACGATACGTACCGTACCGCCAACTTCATAACCACGCGCTTTCGACATGTTCAGAGTTTCCTGAACCACACCCTGCCCGGTCACTGCGGCGTCACCGTGGATGGTGATTGGCAGCACTTTGTTGCTGCTCGGCTCATCAAGTCTGTCCAGACGGGCACGAACAGAACCGATAACTACCGGGCTTACAATCTCAAGGTGAGACGGGTTAAACGCCAGCGCCAGGTGCACCAGGCCGCCATCGGTCTGGAAGTCAGACGAGAAGCCCATGTGGTATTTCACGTCACCCGTGCCGAGGTGTTCTTTATGTTTACCGGCGAACTCGTCGAACAAGTCTTGCGGTTTTTTACCCAGCACGTTCACCAGCACGTTCAGACGACCACGGTGCGCCATCCCGAGAACCACTTCGCGGGTGCCGCTGTTGCCAGCGTGGCGGATCATCTCTTTAAGCATCGGGATTAACGCGTCACCGCCTTCCAGCGAGAAGCGTTTTGCGCCAGGGAATTTTGCGCCGAGGTAACGTTCAAGGCCTTCAGCGGCGGTCAGTTCGCTTAAGAAGCGTTTTTTCTCTTCGCTATTGAAAGTCGCGCGACCAGACTCGATACGCTGTTGGATCCAGCGTTTTTCTTCGGTGCTGGTGATGTGCATATACTCGGCACCAATCGGGCCGCAGTAGGTTTGCTTGAGGGCTTCCAGCAGCTCGCCGAGTTTCATGGTTTCTTTGCCGCTGGCAAATGAACCGACGTTGAAGGTCTCCTGGAAGTCTGCTTCGGTCAGATCGTGGAAAGACGGATCCAGATCGGCCACTTTATCTTGCTGCCACAGTCCCAGCGGATCGAGATTCGCATGCTGGTGACCACGGAAGCGGTATGCGTTAATGAGCTGCAGGACTTTTACCTGCTTCACATTGGTGTCAGGGTCGGAGATCGTTGAAGAGTAACGTGAAGCGTCTTTCGCCAGGCGGCGGAAATATTCACGCGTTTGAGAGTGGAATTGATCCGGTTTGACTCCCGTACCAGGTAACTGCTGGAACGTCGAACGCCAGTTAGCGTCAACCGAGTCAGGATCGGTTAAGAAGTCTTCATAGAGCTGTTCTATCCAGCTCTGGTTTGCGCCAGAGAGGTAAGAAGAGTCCAACCAGGCTTTCAAAGCGCTGTTCTGCATCGTGATCCCTTAAGCATCTTTTTTATGCTTACTTCGCCGTGGATACTACCACGCACAGTGATGTGCGTGCCGGGGTTCACTTGCGAGCTCTTGTCTACGTAGTGGCTCGCGAAGGAACCTTTAAAAACTGTCTTAGTGTCAGGGGCAGTTTTTAAAGATTTCCTGAATAGCCGGGGGATTTCCCCGGCATCAACATTTAATTACGCATTACGTTGCAACAACATCGACTTGATATGGCCGATGGCGCGCGTCGGGTTCAGCCCCTTCGGACATACACTGACGCAGTTCATGATGCTGTGACAGCGGAATACACTGAATGCATCGCTCAAACCGTCGAGGCGGCTGTCAGTCTCGGTATCACGGCTATCGATCAGGAAACGATATGCCGCTAACAAGCCTGCCGGGCCGATAAACTTATCGGGATTCCACCAGAAAGACGGACAAGAGGTTGAACAACATGCGCAGAGAATACATTCATACAGCCCGTCGAGTTTTTCGCGCTGCTCTGGCATCTGTAAATGCTCGCGAGCTGGCGGATTTTGTCCATTATTCAACAGGTAAGGCTTAATTTTCTCATATTGCGCATAGAATTGTCCCATGTCTACCACCAAATCGCGGATCACCGGTAAACCTGGCAGCGGGCGAATCACAATCTTCTTGCCCGGCTGGTTGAGTGCCGAAATCGGGGTAATACAGGCCAGACCATTCTTGCCGTTCATGTTCAGACCGTCGGAACCGCACACACCTTCACGGCAGGAGCGGCGGAACGACAGGCTGGGATCTTTCTCTTTCAGCTGGATAAGCGCATCCAGCAACATCATGTCGCGACCTTCTTCCGCTTCCAGGGTGTAATCCTGCATACGCGGAGCATCATCAACATCCGGGTTATAGCGATAAATTGAAAACTCGAGTCTCATTTTCCTGTCTCCGCATTAGTAAGTACGAATCTTCGGCGGGAATGCCGGGCGCAGTTTCGGTTCCATGTTGACGCTTCGGCGCGTCATGGATTCCGACTCTGGCAGATACAGGGAGTGGCACAGCCAGTTTTCATCATCACGATCCGGGAAGTCGAAGCGGCTATGCGCGCCACGGCTTTCGGTACGGAAGTTGGCAGAAACAGCCGTTGCATACGCCGTTTCCATCAGGTTATCCAGTTCCAGGCACTCAACGCGCTGGGTGTTGAACTCGCTGGAAGTGTCATCCAGACGGGCATTTTTCAGACGCTCGCGGATAACTTTCAACTGCTCAAGCCCTTTCGCCATCGCATCACCTTCACGGAAGACCGAGAAGTTATGCTGCATACATTCTTGCAGCGCTTTACGAATCGCCACCGGATCTTCACCGTTACGATTATTGTTCCAGCGGTTCAGACGATCCAGAGATGCTTCAACATCAGACTCGCTGGCATCGCGCAATGCGCCCTGCTCGGCGATAGACTCTTGCAGATGCAGACCCGCTGCGCGACCAAAGACCACCAGGTCCAGCAGCGAGTTACCGCCCAGACGGTTAGCACCGTGTACCGATACGCAGGCAATTTCACCTACCGCGAACAGCCCCGGAACAACCACATCTTCGCCTTTCTCATTCACAGTCAGCGCCTGACCGGTCACTTTGGTCGGAATACCGCCCATCATGTAGTGACAGGTTGGGATAACCGGAATCGGCTCTTTCACCGGATCAACGTGAGCGAAGGTACGGGAAAGCTCCAGGATACCCGGCAGACGGGATTCGAGAACTTCTTTACCCAGGTGATCGAGTTTCAGTTTCGCGTGTGGCCCCCACGGACCATCACAGCCGCGACCTTCACGGATTTCAATCATGATGGAACGCGCCACCACATCACGGCCCGCCAGGTCTTTGGCGTTCGGCGCATAACGCTCCATAAAGCGTTCGCCATGTTTGTTCAGCAGATAACCGCCTTCACCACGGCAACCTTCGGTGACCAGTACGCCCGCACCGGCAATGCCGGTCGGGTGGAATTGCCACATTTCCATATCCTGCACCGGTACGCCTGCGCGGATAGCCATGCCGACGCCGTCGCCAGTGTTAATGTGGGCGTTAGTGGTGGACTGATAAATACGCCCTGCCCCGCCAGTCGCCAGCACGGTAGCGCGGGCTTTGAAATAAACCACTTCACCAGTTTCGATGCACAGTGCAGTACAACCCACCACCGCGCCATCCTGGTTTTTCACCAGATCCAGCGCATACCACTCGGAGAAAATGGTGGTGTGGTTTTTCAGGTTCTGCTGATAAAGCGTGTGCAACAGTGCGTGACCGGTACGGTCAGCTGCTGCCGCAGTGCGTGCCGCCTGCTCGCCGCCGAAGTTTTTCGACTGACCGCCAAACGGACGTTGATAGATACGACCATCATCAAGACGCGAGAACGGCAGGCCCATGTGTTCGAGTTCCAGAATCGCTTCCGGCCCGGTTTTACACATATATTCAATCGCGTCCTGGTCACCGATATAGTCCGAACCTTTTACGGTGTCGTACATATGCCATTCCCAGTTATCTTCATGGGTATTACCCAGCGCAACGGTAATGCCGCCTTGCGCAGAAACGGTATGGGAACGGGTCGGGAAGACTTTAGAGAGCAGCGCACAGGTTTGACCGCTCTGGGAAATTTGCAGCGCCGCGCGCATACCTGCGCCGCCGGCACCAATCACAACTGCATCAAATTCTCTGACTGGCAATTTCATCACACACCCCACACCACAACGAATCCATAAATCACGTAAACCACCAGAGCAACGACAATCACCAGTTGCAGCATCAGGCGCAAGGCCAGCGGTTTAACGTAGTCGGTCAACACCTGCCACATGCCGATCCAGGCATGGATCAAGATAGAAAACAGCGCCAGCAGGGTGAACACTTTGGTGAACGCAGAGGCGAAGAAACCGATCCAGACTTCATATGTCAGCTCGCCACTGGTAGCGAAAAAACCGACCATATAAATGATGTAGAGCGTCAGGACGATAGCGGTAGCGCGAACGAGGATGAAATCATGTACGCCATTGCGTCCTAATGCGGAGGCGTTGCTTACCATACGAGGACTCCTGCGAGAAGTGAAAGCACGACAGTAATAACAAAGGAGATTTTGGCGGAGCGTTTACCCGCTTCGAATGTTTCTTCCAGATAGCCAAAATCCATCATCATGTGGCGAATACCTACGACGACGTGATACGCCAGAGCGGTAAGGATGCCCCACATGATAAATTTGACGAAGAAGCTGCCCATAATCGCGGAAGCTTGCTCGAAACCTTCAGGGGAAGAGAGGCTGGTACCCAGAAGCCACAGCAGGATGCCCACTGCAACAAAGGTGATCACACCGGAAACGCGATGGAGAATGGACGCTATCGCCGTGATGGGGAACCGGATGGTCTGTAGGTCCAGATTAACAGGTCTTTGTTTTTTCACATTTCTTATCATGAATAACGCCCACATGCTGTTCT
>OGDX01000896.1_pt1 | contig 18207 bp, 14 predicted proteins | sample 1570461 | NCBI WGS metagenome assembly OGDX01 (sample SAMEA2582172, study PRJEB24529) | metagenome
CGGGACTTTTCGGAAAGCTTTTCGGAAATTTCAGAAAACAGCTGGATAAGATACTGGCCAAGTATCACACAATGGGCGAAGAAGTTGATAAGATTTATGTTCAGCTTAAAGGATATGAGTCTGAAATCAAACAGTCCAACAAAAAGCTGGATACCATGTTTAAGACCAATGTGGATTATTATCATGAACTGGTGAAATATATCCTTGCAGGAGAACAGGCATGTAAAGAGATTGAAGCCTACATTGCCCAGAGACAGCAGGATATGGAGAATACGGGAGATCAGTCTATTCAGTTTGAACTTACCAGTCTGAATCAGGCACTGATGATGCTGGAACAGAGGACACAGGATCTGAGAACAGCAGAGAATGTGGCAATGCAGTCCATTCCCATGATAAAGACTATGGAGTTCAGCAATTACAATTTGGTGAGAAAGATCAATTCTGCGTTTATCGTTACGCTTCCTGTATTTAAGCAGGCACTTGCGCAGGCAATTCTTCTGAAAAGGCAGAAGATACAGGCAGAATCTATTGCAGAACTGGATAAGAAAACAAATGAGATGCTTCTTAAGAATGCCCAGAATACAGTAGATGTATCGAAGATGACAGCTAAAATGGCATCCGGAAGTTCCATTCAGATTGAGACTCTTGAGAAGACATGGGCAACCATTACAAATGGAATCGAAGAGACAAGAAGGATCCAGGAAGATGCCAGAAAGAAACGCCAGGAGGATCAGGTTCGTCTGGAGGCAATCAAACAGGATTTTAACAAACAATACAATGTGCCACCGGTAAGAAAATAAAAACACAGAAAAAAGGGAGGATGAATGATATGCCTATTAATTTATCAAAAGGACAGAAGGTAGATTTAACAAAGAAGAATCCGGGACTTAAGAAGATCATGGTAGGACTTGGATGGGATGTAAACGCTTTTGATTCAGGTGCGGATTTTGACCTGGATGCAGCAGCATTTATGCTTGGTGCCAACGGAAAATGCCCTACAGAGAAAGAATTCATTTTCTATGGCAATCTGAAGCATGCCAGTGAATCAGTCATCCACATGGGAGATAACCTTACCGGTGAGGGTGAAGGTGATGATGAGCAGATCATGATCGATCTGTCAAAGGTTCCGGCGAATATTGAGAGAATTGCGTTTACAGTTACCATTTATGATGCAGAAGCAAGACGTCAGAACTTCGGACAGGTTTCAAACTCTTACATCCGTCTGGTAGATGAATCCAATGAGGTGGAACTGATCCATTATGATCTTGGGGAGGACTTCTCCATTGAAACAGCAGTAGTTGTAGGAGAACTTTACAGACATAACGGAGAGTGGAAGTTTAATGCCATCGGAAGCGGATTCCAAGGTGGACTTGCAGCGCTCTGCGGTCATTATGGTATTGAAGTAGCGTAATGTAAGAGACAGTCGGCTGTTTGGTAAAAATACTAAACAGTTATCAGGTATGGAGCTGTATAGCGAAGCGGATAAGACAATATGGGAGGACTATAATGTCAATTAGTTTACAGAAAGGACAGAAGGTCAGTCTGTCAAAAGATAACGCAGGATTGTCAAAGATTATTGTCGGTCTTGGATGGGATGAAGTGCAGCAGTCTTCATCCGGAGGTGGATTCTTAAGTGCTTTATTCGGGGGCGGATCAAAGCAGCAGCCGATCGACTGTGATGCATCCGCACTGATGTTAAAGAATGGAAAACTGGTGGATAAATCAGACATCGTTTATTTTGGTAATTTGCACCATAAATCAGGTACCGTAAATCATCAGGGAGACAACCTGACAGGAGCCGGTGATGGAGATGACGAGCAGATCGTGATCGACCTTGCAAAAGTACCACAGGAGTATGACAAAATCGTAATCGTTGTAAATATTTATCAGGCGGTTCAGAGACATCAGCATTTTGGCATGATTGAGAATGCATTCATCCGTTTAGTTGATGCAAGAAACAATAATGAAATGTGCAAGTACAACCTGACTGAAAATTATTCCGGTATGACGGCAATGATATTTGGAGAAGTGTACAGACATAACGGAGAATGGAAGTTCAGCGCTGTTGGCCAGGGTACAAATGACCCGGGACTGGGAGAACTGAGCAGAAGATTTGTATAAAAAAGATTGATACATTAGAGGAGGTTAACTACCCAAAATGAGTAACATAAATAAAGAAGAGCTTATGAGAGGTCTGTCAGACTCACAAGTAAACAAGAGCAAACAGGATTTTGGAACAAACGCTCTTGCAAAAAAAGAGACAGAATCACTGTGGTCGATGTTCATCGGAGCATTTGATGACATTTGGATCAAAGTATTATGTGCAGCACTGGTCATGAAAATCGTCATTTCTGTTATCGGTGTGTTTGTACCGGCATTAGCAGGAGAAAACGATGTTGTTGAGATTATAAGTATTGTTTTAGCAATCGCACTGGCAACCGGATTCAGTACATTATCCGAGTACCGCAACAGTTCCAGAAGTGAGGCATTACAAGAAGAATACAACAAGACTTATGCAAAAGTCATGAGAAATGGAAAACTGGTCAATATCCTTACCAGTGAGATTGTAAAAGGTGATACGATCCTCGTTCAGGCTGGTGATAAGGTACCGACCGACGGTGTGTTATTTGAAGGACACATCAAAGTTTCACAGGCTGCATTAAACGGTGAGTCAAGAGATGAGAATAAAACGGCTGCTGATAATCTTGATGAAGCGGAATCTACAGATTATGCATCTGCAAACAAAGTATTTATGGGATCAGTAGTGACCTCGGGTGAAGGGTATATGGTTGCAACCGTCATCGGTGATGCATCCGAGCTTGGAAAGATCAACAAGGCTCTGACGGATGATAATGAAGAGGACGAGAGAAAAGATACTTCAAGCCTGAAACTGGAAGTGGTAGCTGCCGGTATCGGTAAACTTGGTGTGTCCGCGGCTGCCATTGCAGGCGTATTAGATGTTGTACTGAACCTGATCCGTACGGATGAACCAATCACAGTTGTTTATGTTCTGCTTTTGGTTGCAGAGGCAGTTATGTTGATGGCATCTATCGTTATCATGGCAGTGCCGGAAGGTCTTCCGATGATGAACAGTCTGGTGCAGTCCATGAACACAGAGTCCATGTACAAGAAAAATATTCTTGTCAGCCACAAGGCAGCATTTTCTGATTCTGCGTATATGAATGTTTTATTCAGTGATAAAACAGGAACGATCACACAGGGTAACTTATCTTTGGTAGAATTTATCACCGGTGACGGTAAGATCGCAGAGAACATTCCGAATCAGGAATTTATCGAGGCGATTACATTAAACAATCTTGCAAAAGTATCCGAGGGTAAACCAATCGGAAGTAATAACATGGACAGAGCCCTTTTGGGATATGCCCTAGAGCATGGTTATGATGATTCGAAAAACGATCCGGATAAAGTCGCTGACATCAGCGGATTTGATTCGGAAAAGAAATGCGCTACCGTTACATTGAAAAACGGACTGGTTTACTGGAAAGGTGCAACCGAAAACATCATTGATAAAGTAACACATTATATGCTTCCATCCGGTGAAGAAAAAGAATTTACTGCAGCAGATAAAAAAGCTGTGGAAGATCAGATGCTCGCCCAGGCAAAGAGAACGATGAAATTGCTTTCTGTTGCCAAAATCGCAGATGGAAAAACAGTTCTGATGGCAGTGCTCTGCTTAAGAGATAACGTAAGAACCGATGCGGTTGAGACCGTTGAGATTTTAAACAATGCCGGTATCCAGGTTGTCATGGTAACCGGTGATGCGGAGGAAACAGCAGTTGCCATCGCAAAGGAAGCTGGTATCTTAAAAGACGAGCAGAACGATGTTGTTCTCACACATGAAGAGTTAGAGCAGATGTCAGATGAAGAGTTAAAGAAAAAACTTCCGAATCTCCGCGTGGTGAGCAGGGCAAAACCGCTTGATAAAAAGAGACTTGTTTCTATTTCACAGCAGCTTGATAATGTCTGCGGTATGACCGGAGACGGTGTTAATGATGCACCGGCATTAAAACAGGCAGATATCGGATTTGCCATGGGAGACGGTACAGCAGTTGCCCAGGAGGCAGGTGACGTTGTCATCTTAAATAACAGTTTGACTTCCATTAAGGACTGCGTATTGAACAGTAGAACAATGTCAAAATCAGTTGGTAAATTCTTAATCTTCCAGCTGACCGTCAATATCAGTACCTTGTTGATGAACATTATTGCGCCGATCCTGGGATGGACCGAGCCATTCTCCATTGTCCAGATTTTATGGATCAATCTGATCATGGATACTTTGGCAGCCATGGCATTTGGCGGAGAGCCGATTCTCGACCGATACATGAATGAAAAACCGGCACTCAGAAAAGATAACATTTTAACAACTTATATTAAATCTGCAATCGGAACAAGCTCTGTATTTATCACACTTGGCTCCATCCTGATTCTGGAAAACATTGGTGGGATTACAGATTTTGTAACACCGGCAGGCTGCGCGGATCCGGAATTATATGAAAAAACATTTATGTTTGCTTTTTTCATTTATTCAATCATTTTTAACAGCTTAAATACCAGATCTGAGAGATTTAATGTATTTGAACACATTGAAGAGAACAAGAATTTTATCATTGTTATGGGTGTGATCTTTATACTTCAGACCATCATCATTGAGATTGGTGGTCAGGTATTCAGCACAACGACATTGAATGCAAAAGCATTATTTGTTTCCATGCTGTTAGCAGTGCTCATTATCCCGGTTGATATGGTAAGAAAAGCCATTGTTTCGAAAAAATGATCGCCTTTCATACCGATTTGGATAATACACTCATCTATTCCTATAAACATGACATCGGGCCGCAGAAGCGAAATGTGGAACTCTATCAGGGAAGAGAAATATCCTGCATCACAGAGGAAACATATCATCTCCTGCAGCTCGTAAAAAATGAAATGCTCATTGTTCCAACGACCACTAGGACGTTGGAACAATATCAGCGCATTGATCTGGGAATCGGACCATTTCCATATGCATTGGTCTGCAACGGTGGTGTCCTTCTGGTAAATGGTGTGCCGGATGAAGCATGGTATCAGGACTCCCTGCATCTGGTGTCGGATAGCAGGGAAGAAATGAACCTTGCCATGGAACTGTTAGAGCGGGAACCACGCAGAAAATTTGAACTCCGATACATTGAAAAGCTGTTTATCTTTACAAAATGCAATGATCCCGAAACAGTTGTAAATGATTTAAAAACATCTCTCGATACAAAATATGTAGATGTCTTTTCCAACGGTGAAAAAGTATATGTAGTACCGCAAACTCTGAATAAAGGAACGGCAGTAGACCGACTCAGAGAAAAACTAAAACCAGAGTTCGTAATTGCCGCCGGAGACAGCACCTTTGATATCCCCATGCTATTGACCGCCGACCGCGGACTTGTCCCATCTGGATTCACACAAAAATATGAAATCCCGAAAACATCCGGAGCCCGGAAAAAAATAGATGAAATGACATCGAAAAAAATATTTTCCGATGCCCTATTAGAAAAAGTTCTAAAAATAAAAACGGAGTCTGTTGCAGCAGGTATTATTCATACAGGATAATACCACTTGCAACAGACTCCGTTTTTGGTATGTGAGGTAAAGTGCCAGCCACTAATCCATACTCACACTGATTCCGCCCTTCCTCTCCGAAGGCTGAATAATCACTGTAACCGGACAATTCCCATGCCACTCAAACTGGTAAGACTCCCCGGAAGTCTGTCCGATAAACGTTTTCCACGAAATATCAGCCGTCACCTGCGGATCACAATGTCCATTTCCAACCCAGCATACAACAGCGTCAGGATCAACAGAGATCGTATCCTGAGACATCACATTGCTTAAAACGATCGGGTTGCCGTCACAAAGCACAGCAACATATGCATCTTTTCCACGTGCAATCAGAGTGGAAGTTGCAAGACCTTTCTGGGAAAGCACACCGACACCGATAAAACGGACACTGTAATCACAATCCTGGGAGAAAGCGAGAATATTTTCGGATTCCACTGAGATAGTTTCCCCCTGCTCTAAGTGATAGACCACAACATGCTGACCATAATTTGCGTAATATGTAACAGAATCACCATTTAAAGTTACCTTCATAAGTGGGAGATTTTCTCCGGTCACTCTTCGTGCAAGCTGACCAAGCAGAGCCTGCCCGATATTATTCTGCGGTCCAAGCAAGACTTTTTCAAATTTGTAATTCTTTCCACCGGCATTTTCTCCGGCGATAAATGCACCTGCTTTTGTAAAGAGTACATCACTGCCAGTGCAGGTAACCTTTAAAGTAAGTTCGTTTACTGTTTCAAATGTTAACATAACAAATTTCCTCCAAAATCTAATCCTTTGTTTAAATAACCTGAACGCCGTACAAACCGCACAGTCCTGCGAGATCTTTTGCCACGCCGTTTCCGATGGCATTAAATTTCCATGCGCCGTTATGCAGATACAGTTCGCCGATCATCATGGATGTTACATTTGAGTAATATTCATCCATTTTAAAGCTGACTAATTCGGCACCGGCAGAATCCATAATGCGGATATAAGCGTCCTGAAGCATTCCGAAGTTTAGATTTTTTTCTAATGCTTCGTTGATCGTCAACACAAATACGATTCTGGCAACGGATGGATCTAATCTGGTAAAATCCACGGAAATGATCTCGCGGTCTGCGCCGCCGTCAGCGTGGAAAACCGTGCTGTGATCCGGGCTTTCGGTCTGCCCGTAAAAGACAAACCAGGAATCACCGATCACTTTACCGGATGAGCCGAGCAAAAATGCGGATACATCCACATCACAGGCAGGATTTTTGACATTCCATCCAAGACATGCCTTTATGGAAGTGAGCTTCCCGGAATTCTCCAGCGGTGTTTTCTGACCTTTTTGCACCATATGTACCAGTGGAGGTAAAGGTTTTGACGCCGGTGTGGATGCGTTTGATACTGCTTGAGATGACGTGTGGTTGATCGAAGTGATGGTTCGTGTTGTTTTTGCCCCCTCAACTTTGCGTTCGTTGATGGAAAGAACGGTCTGTCTGGTGACGGGAGCAGAGGATCTCATTGGAATATCTACCATAATAAAAAACCCCTTATCGTTTAGTAAAATAATAGAATGTACGCTCCGCGGGCAATCTATTGTTATGAATTAATAAGTCTCTGGATTTCATTTTAAGTGATTCTGATAGAGGTGTCAAATTGCGAAATGTTGACAAGAAGGAGACATACATATATGATAAAAAATAGAAAAAGGAGGAAATGAGAATGAAAAAGAAAATCAGACTATTGGCAGTATGCGCAATTATGCTTTGTGGCATGATTGTCGGGGGAATTGCAAAGCCGGCAGAGGTTATGGCAAAACAAACGATCAAGGCAACAAGGGAAATGAAAGATGCGCCGAAGATTCAGTTGGATAAGTTATACCATATTGCGGCAAATGATTCACCACAGGCAGGGAAGGCAGATATTCTGGCATGGAACAGCCATGAGTGGAATTATTATGATTTTGTTACTGTAAAACTGACAGAAAAGACAAATCTTACACTTTTTGCACAGGAAACAGGTGGAAGTGACTGCTGGATTCAGCTCTACAATTCAGATGGCGAAAGAGTAGGCGAAGAATATAATGTTGGAACACGGTCAGGAGTATTGAAAAGAACAGAAAAATATTCTCTGATGGCAGGAACTTATTATTTAGGATTACAGCCACATGCAACTGCTGACATTCAGCTAAAATCAGAGAAAAAAATAGTGCTTTCTGAAAAAAAGGTTATTCTTGAGCCTGGCGACAAAACAACAATCGATGCAGTTTTAAAAAAATCAGATAAAGTTGTCAAGAATACGAAATTTACATATAAGTCAACAAAAACATCGGTTGCAAAGGTTTCATCAAAAGGAAAAATCGTTGCAGTAGCGCCGGGAAGCTGTAAGATTTCCGTAAAATCACAAGGTGTAACCAGCAATATAACTGTTATTGTACTCCCGAATAAAGTAAAGACGGTAGCATCTGATTTTTCATCTGCAAACATTATACAGTTAAAGAAGGGGACAACGTATAAGTTCCGCGTTCGTGGATTTGTGAAATCAGGTTCTAAAAAATATTATGGCGAATTCGGAAAAACATATAAACTGAAGACAAATAAGTAATTATTGATCGAAAAACAGGAAATAGAAATCAAACATTTTATATGAGAAATAAGTTAGGGAGGTCGGATGGGCTTCCCTAATTTTTTTGATCGGATTTATTTGGAAATTATAGAAGATCCTTGTTATAATACAACAGGTAAGCAGAACAAACAGCTTCTATGGCATACAGGAATTTGAGATACAAATAATGGAATGTATGTTTGACAGATCATTTTATTATGATGAATAAAAATGCAGGAATGGAGAATATTTATGGCACAACATGAAAAATTTTATTTAAATGGTACCTGGCAGTTAAAAAAAGCGGATGAAACACTGCTCTGCCCGGTGGAGATTCCGGGTTCAGTACTTTCCGGACTGACAGAACACGGTTTACTTGAAGATCCATTTTACCGGATGAATGAGTACCCGACAAGAGAGCTGCTGAAAAATGATTTTATTTTTTCAAGGGAATTTGAACTGAAAAAAGAAGGGGGAAGAGTGTATGCACTCTGCTGTGACGGAATCGACACGGTGGCAGATATTTTTATCAACGGCATGCTGATAAAGCATGTGGATAACATGCACCTTCGTTACCGGATTCTGTGCACAAATGTCCTGAAAAATGGGACAAACAATATCACAGTGAAAATCCATTCTGCAATCGCATATGTAAACGAACATGTGCCGGCAGCGGGAAAAGAGATTCATTACACGGCATGCGGTGCGATGGAAGGAAATCAGTATATCCGGAAAGCACATTCCATGTTTGGCTGGGACTGGGGTCCACAGTTACCGGATATGGGGATCTGGCGTGATATTTTTATTGACAGCTATGAGAAGGCAGAACTGTCTGATCTGCATATCAGACAGGAACACATAGATGGAAAAGTTTTTCTGTCGGCAGAAACAAAAGTGATGTTGCCGGAAAAGGCACAGGACGGTGAAATTGCGGAAGCTGAGTATCTGGTATTGCCACAGAGTGCGGAAAGTAATGCCCGGATATTGAAAGAAAGTGTGGGAAACAATGATTCGACACTGGCAGAGAATGCAGATAATCTTGAGGTAAAAATCACGCTGCAGACACCGGATGGAAAACAGATTTCTTTTTCGGATGGAAAATGTCTGGTTGAAGATCCGAAACTCTGGTGGCCGAACGGATACGGTGCACAGCCGCTTTATACAGTGCGTGCGGAACTTTTTCTGGGCGGAGAATTTCTGGATGCAAAAGAACTGCGCATTGGTCTGTGCACATTGACGGTCAGCCAGGAAAAGGATGCATGGGGCGAGGAATTTGCTTTTTGCATCAATGGGGTAAAGATTTTTGCAAAAGGTGCAGACTATATTCCGGAAGACTGTATTTATTCAAAAATTACTCCGGAGCGCATTTATGAGTTGTTAGATACGGCAGTGGCATGTCATTTTAACTGCATCCGCATCTGGGGCGGCGGTTATTATCCGGCGGATGTTTTCTATGATTACTGTGATGAACATGGTCTGATCGTATGGCAGGATTTTATGTATGCCTGCAATGTCTATGAGCTGACGGAGAAACTGCGGGAGAGCATTATAGAAGAAACGAAGGATAATGCGGGAAGGTTGAGACATCATGCAAGTCTTGGACTCTGGTGCGGTAACAATGAGATGGAATCAGCATGGGACCACTGGGGCGGTTTTAATGATCATTCGGATACGTTAAAACAGGATTACCTGACCATGTTTGAAAAACTGATCCCGGAAGCCTTAAAGAGCGAGGATGATGTGACGTTTTACTGGCCGTCGTCTCCGTCATCCGGCGGTAATTTTAAAGACCCGGACAGTGATGATGTCGGGGATCGTCATTACTGGGATGTATGGCATGGAGAAAAGCCGTTTTCCGACTATGAAAATTACTATTTCAGATTCTGTTCGGAATTTGGATTCCAGTCGTTTCCATGCAAAAAGACGATCGACACATTTACCCTGCCTAAGGATCGCAATATCTTTTCAGAAGTTATGGAAAGTCATCAGAAAAACGGTTCTGCAAATGCGAAGATCCTGCATTACATTGCGGAGAACTTTTTATATCCAAAAGATTTTGAGAGTCTGATCTATATCAGCCAGGTGCTGCAGGCGATCGCAATCAAGAGCGGTGTGGAGCACTGGCGCAGAAACAGGGGACGCTGCATGGGTGCAATTTACTGGCAGTTGAACGATAACTGGCCGGTCGCATCCTGGGCAAGTATCGATTACTTTGGAAGATGGAAAGCGCTGCAGTATTTTTCGAGACATTTTTATGCGGATGTGCTCGGAAGTTTAAAGGTATCTGCGGATGCTGTTTATACGCCTTATCTGCAAAATGAGACGATGCAGGAGGTGTCGTCTGATGTCACGGTTTTTGTGAAAAATATGCGTGGGGAAGTGCTGTTTGAAACTTCACAGCGCACAGAGTGTGCACCATTGTCCGTGGAAGCCATGGAACCGGTATCTTTGAAAGAAGTGATAGAGGGCAGAGAAAGAGAGGTCTTTGTGGAGGCGGTATTTACACATTCTGATGGAACTGTGAGCTGCCAGGTGGAAATGCCAAAACCGTATAAACATATGCAGATCGAAAAAGCAGAGATCACGTTCGATGCAAAAAGAGAGGGAAATCTGTTGACACTGCAGTTAAAATCAGATGTTCCGGCATTTTTTGTCTCGGTGGAGAGCGATGTGGATCTGGTCTGGTCGGATAATTTTATGCATCTGACCGGAAAGGAACCTTATGAGATTACGGCTGTTTTGCCGGAGGGGGCAGAAGGCGTGCCTAAGATCCGGGTACGGTCACTGTGCGATTCATGGGAAGTGGAAGAATAACTCTAAAACAGAACAGCTTTACACCTTCTTATACAAGTGTTATCATAAAGTTAGTTAGAAATAACTAACATATGAAAAACATTTTAAAGAAGGTAGAATTCTATGAAAGTATATTGTTTTGGAGAGAAAGAAAAACCGGTTATTTTCCTTTTCCCGGGAACCTGTTGTCACTGGAAAGGAAATTTTGGAAAAGTGATAGAGCCGTTAGAAGAATATTTTCAGGTGGCATGTGTTTCCTATGATGGATTTGATGAGACGGAGCAGACAGAGTTTCCAACGATGACAGAGGAAACAGAAAAGATAGAGCAGTACATAAAGAAAGAATTTGACGGACATATCTGTGCTGCGTATGGCTGTTCGCTGGGTGGTTCCTTTGTCGGACTGCTCGCAGCACGCGGAAACATCCATATGGATTATGGTATTTTAGGCGGTTCTGATTTAGACCAGTCCGGAAAACTCTGGGCAAAGCTGATGACGAAATTGATGATGCCGGTTTTTTATCCGTTTATCACGAAAGGAGAGATAAAAATTCCTTTCATGAAAAAGAAAATGGACAGGATGATGGCGGAAGAAAATGGTTATATCAGGGCATTTATGGATATGATAAAGACTCCGGATGTCGATATGAGCCGCGTTACAAAAAAGACTGTTGAAAACCAGTTTTACTCTGATCTGATCACGCCGCTGCCGGATCAGATTGATCCGGCCGGGACTCAGATACATATTTTATATGCCCTTAAAATGGGCGAAAAATACCGTGTACGTTATACAAAGCATTTTGCAAGACCGATCCTGCATGAGTTAGATCTACAGCACGAAGAGCTGCTTGCAGTTTACCCGGATGAGTGGGTAAAAGTGATCGCAGAGATTTGTGGCAGAAAAACGGGAGACAGTGCAGACAGATTTAAAGTTGAGAAAAACTGATGGGACGGGAAAAAGTTGTACGGGAGAGGGAACACTCACCATGTATGAGGTATTTCCCGGTGTGATTCTTTCGTACAATGACTTTCATATGGCATATTATGACTCCGAGTATCAGCCTGACCGGTCATTATTTTGCATCGATCACTGCCGGGAAGGACGCCTTGAGTACACTGCTTAGATGAAGCGACCGCAAGCCTTGATCCGGAAAATGAACATTTGATACAGTCTGCGATCACGGAACTGACAAAAGGGAAAACAATTATTATCATTGCACATCGTCTGGCAACGATCGAGCAGGCAGACCAGATTTTAGTGGTGGATGACGGAAGCATTGCTGAGTGCGGAACGCATGAAGAACTTGTGGCAAGAAAAGGAAAGTACCAGGATTTCGTAAAAATCAGGGAGCGTGCAGAAGGATGGCGTCTGGAAAAATAAATGAGAAAACATCTCACTTTTTCATATTGCAATTTAAAAATATGTTCGCTATACTGAACAATAGTTAGACTTAACTAACAATAGTGTAAATCATGCAGACTCCGGAATCCGAAAGTTGCTACCTTTCAGATTCCGGTAAGATCGTCTGCAAATGAGGAAAAGGAGACAGCGGGAATGAATTATTTAGCGATTGAAAAAGTAATCGGAAGAGAGATTTTAGACTCCAGAGGTAATCCTACCGTGGAAGCTGAAGTATATTTAGTGGACGGTACCATTGGAAGGGGAATGGCACCAAGCGGTGCGTCGACCGGAGAATTTGAGGCATTAGAGCTTCGCGACGGCGATAAGTCAAGATATCTTGGCAAAGGTGTTACCAAGGCAGTTGAAAATATTAATACAATGATCAACGATGCGATCGTCGGAATGGATGCCAGCGACATTTATGCAGTGGATGCAGCGATGATCGCAGCGGACGGAACAAAGGATAAATCAAAACTGGGAGCAAATGCGATCTTAGCAGTGTCGATTGCAGCGGCACGCGCAGCTTCCATCTCACTGGATATTCCACTTTACCGTTTCTTAGGCGGCATCTTGGGCAACCGTCTGCCGGTTCCGATGATGAATATTTTAAATGGTGGTGCTCATGCGGCAAACACAGTAGATGTGCAGGAGTTCATGATCATGCCGGTCGGTGCACCGAGTTTTAAAGAGGCACTCCGCTGGTGTGCAGAGGTGTTCCATGCGCTTGCAGCTCTGTTAAAGAGCAAGGGACTTGCAACCTCTGTTGGTGATGAGGGTGGTTTTGCACCGGATCTTGCATCCGATGAAGAAGCAATCCAGTACATATTAGATGCTGTGAAAAACGCAGGATATGAGCCGGGCAGAGATTTCCGGATCGCCATGGATGCAGCTTCCTCTGAGTGGAAGAGCGAAAAAGGAAAAGGATTCTACAAACTTCCGAAGGCAGGCACCGAGTTTACTTCCGCAGAGCTGATCGAACACTGGAAGAAACTGGTTGAAAAATACCCGATCATTTCCATCGAGGATGCACTTGACGAGGAAGACTGGGAAGGCTGGAAACTTCTGACCAAAGAACTTGGTGATAAGGTACAGCTTGTCGGAGACGATTTGTTTGTAACCAATACGGAGCGCCTGAAAAAAGGTATCGACAACGGCTGCGGCAATGCCATTTTGATCAAGTTAAATCAGATTGGTTCCGTATCCGAGACTTTAGAGGCAATCAAGATGGCTCACAAAGCAAGTTATACGGCAATTTCTTCCCACCGTTCCGGCGAGACGGAAGACACCACGATTGCAGATCTTGCAGTGGCATTAAATACCTGCCAGATCAAGACCGGTGCACCGAGCAGAACTGAGCGTGTTGCAAAATACAACCAGCTTCTCCGCATAGAGGAAGAACTTGGAAATGCAGCAGTGTATCCGGGAATGGGTGCGTTTAATGTAAAATAAGGAATTTACTCACATTATAGTTTATTTTCTCCTCTATCTCATGGAAAGAACGCGAAAGGTCAGGGATGGCTTTTGGCGTTCTTTTTATGCAGGCAGGGCTGACCGAGGACATTGTGCAAAAAATCTCGGACGAAAAGGATGATCCGGTGTGGATGCGTGAGTTCCGGATGAAATCACTGCAGATTTACAGACAGATGCAGATCCCGGACTGGGGACCGCCGATCGACGGGCTGGACTCCATGATCGTCAGCGGATTTGCGGATGATGTATCGAAGGAACTGCCGGATTTTTTAGAAACATTTTATTTGCAAAATAATCCCTGACGGTCTACACTTGCTATAGCAACAATACACAATATCGAATAACAAAGGTGCAGAAACGGTAAAGTTCCGCAGGCAGGCACGCCAACAAAACCTTATCGTTTCTACACCCCACCAGAGAGGACACCACCCATGCCATCATTCGTAACATTTTCCAACGTCGGCAAAATCTACCACACCGGCGAACTCGACATCACCGCCCTCCATGATGTCAATTTTGAGATCGAAAAAGGAGAATTCTGCGTCATCGTCGGTGCATCCGGTGCCGGCAAAACGACGATTTTAAATATATTAGGAGGAATGGATACCTTAACCAGCGGACAGGTATTCTTAGACGGACAGGAAATCTCAAACTATGACAAAAAACAGCTCACCTCATACCGGCGTTTCGACATCGGATTTGTGTTCCAGTTTTACAACCTCGTGCAGAACCTGACAGCACTTGAAAATGTAGAGCTTGCGGCGCAGATCTGTAAAGATCCGCTTCCGGCGCCGACAGTGCTTGAGGAAGTCGGGTTGAAAGACCGTCTGTTAAATTTCCCGGCACAGCTTTCCGGTGGAGAACAGCAGCGTGTCGCGATCGCGCGTGCGCTTGCAAAAAACCCGAAACTTCTGCTCTGCGATGAGCCGACCGGAGCTCTCGATTATAATACCGGAAAAGCAGTTTTAAAATTATTGCAGGACACCTGCCGCGAAAAGGGAAAAACAGTCGTGGTCATCACGCATAACCAGGCACTTACAGCGATGGCGGACCGCATCATCACGGTAAAGAGCGGCACAGTCGTTTCCATGGAAAAAAATGAACACATTGCAGACATTGCAGATATAGAGTGGTAGACGGTTATGAGATCAATGATTTGGAAATCAACATTCAGGGAAATAAAGGAAAGTCTCGGTCGTTTTCTCGCTATCCTGGCGATCGTTGCATTGGGTGTCGGATTTTTTGCAGGACTGAAAGTCACACAGCCTGCCATGTTAAAAACGGCGCAGCGTTATTTTGATAAGACAGCTCTTTACGACTACCGCCTGATCTCCACGGTCGGTTTTTCCGAGGATGAAGTAGAGACCATAAAAAAACAAAAAGATGTAAAAGCGGCAGAGGGAGCAGTCACGTTTGACATTGTCTGTGAGAGCGGCGGCAAAGAGCGCGTGCTAAAAATGCACAGCATCACAGAGGATGTTAACCGGCTGGTGCTTGTGGACGGCGAATTGCCGGAAAATGCAGGGGAGTGCGTGGTGGACTCTAATCTTTACGGCGCATCCATGATTGGAAAAACGATCAAATTGTCCGACGGCAATGACGAGGACGATCTGGAACATTTTTCAAACCGCGAGTATAAGATCACCGGAATCGTGCAGTCTCCTCTGTATTCGCAGTTTGAGCGCGGAAGTACGTCGCTTGGCAACGGCAGGGTGAGCGGATTTGTCTATCTTTTGCCGGAAGGATTTGCAGACGATTATTATACGGAAGTTTATGTGAAATTTGCCTGCGATTTTCCTTTGTACAGTGAAGAATATGATGCTTACATAGAACAAAAACAGGATGCGTGGGAAGCACTGACGGAGGATCTTGCAGCAGAGCGTTATCAGACAGTGCGTTCGGAGGCAGAGACAAAACTTGCAGATGGAAAAAAACAGCTTGCAGAGAAAAAAGAGGAGACAAAGAGCCAGCTTGATGATGCAAAAAAACAATTAGAAGATGCAAAAAGCCAGATCGAAGACGGCGAAAAGCAGCTTGCAGATGCAAAGAAAAAATTGGAATATGCCCCGGATGAATTAGAAAAAAAAGAGGCAGAACTGACGGAAGCAGAAAAGGCGATTCAGGAGAAAGAGACACAGTTAGATCAGGCGGAAGTTGCACTTGGAATCGGTTATGCGCAGGGAGTCGGACAGATCCAGAAAGCATTGAACGGAATTTCTGAGGGGCTTTTTTCCGAAAATGGAGATCAGGGAAATGGTGCGGCAGGCAGTTTTTCTTCGGGAGATGCATTAGCGGATGCAGGATCACAGATTGCAGATGCAAAGGCACAGATTGCAGACGGAAGAGCGCAGATCGCGGAAGCCCAAAAGCAGATCGAGAGCGGAAAGAGCGCCATTGCAAAAGCGAAAAAACAGTTGGAAGAGTCCAAAACACAGATAGCAGAAAAGGAAGCAGAATTATCCGATGCGAAAACGCAGTATGAAGATGGGAAAAAGGAATATGAGGACGGACTTTCAACTTACAATGAGGAAATAGAAAAAGCGGAGAAAAAGATCAGTGATGGCGAGAAAACTTTAAAGGAATTAAAAGATCCTGATACCTATGTGCTCGGACGCGATACCAATGTTGGGTATGTCTGCTTTGAGAGCGATTCCGGTATCGTGGACGGAGTTGCCGATGTATTTCCGATCTTCTTCTTTCTGGTAGCGGCACTTGTGTGTGTGACGACGATGAACCGTATGGTGGAGGAACAGCGGACACAGATCGGTGTGTTAAAGGCACTCGGCTACAGTGAACATACCATTATGGCAAAATATATGTTTTATTCCGGCTCCGCGGCGCTGACCGGATGTGTGGCCGGATTTGCACTTGGGACATTTTTATTCCCGAAAGTGATCTGGTATGCATACGGCATGCTCTATAAGATGGATTCCCTGGTTTATGTGTTTGACTGGAAATTAGCAGTCATTTCCGTGATCGTATCACTGCTTTGTTCTATCGGTACAACCTTTGTGTCTGTCCGCCGCGAACTGACGGAGGTTGCGGCAGAGCTGATGCGTCCGAAAACACCGAAAGCCGGGAAACGTGTATTCCTTGAATATATACCGTTTGTATGGAAGAGGCTTAAATTTTTGCAGAAGGTTTCCATGCGGAATATTTTCCGGTATAAAAAGCGGTTTTTCATGATGGTCGCAGGCATCAGCGGATGCAGCGCACTTTTGGTGACCGGATTTGGGGTGAGGGATTCTGTGACGGGAATTGTGACGCAGCAGTATACGCAGATCCAGACCTATGATATCGGTGTGGCTTATTCATCGTCCGTCACACCGGAGCAAAAAAGTGAACTGGAAAGCAAAGAACAGGACGGTGTGGAAAAATCTGCGTTTGTGGCAGAAAAGAGCATGGATTTAGTTGGCAGTGAAAAGACAAAATCCGTCAGCCTTATCATTGCAGATCCGGATTCGGATATGACGCCGTTTGTCAATTTGCATACGGAAAAAGGAGTACCGATCACATTCCCGAAAAAGGGAGAGGCGGTTATTTCCGCAAAAGTGGCAGATGAACTTGGGATAAAGACCGGAGATACCGTGACGCTGCAGGATTCCGACATGAAAACCATATCCGTGACGGTAAGCGGGCTGTGTGAAAATTTTGTATATAATTATGTCTATTTGTCTGCGGATACCTATGAAGAACAGATGAAAACGGAACCGGAATACAAAAACGCATTTGTGTGTGTTTCTGAGGGCACAGATGCACATCTGCTTGGAACATCCCTGATGGCAATGTCGGATGTGGCAGCGGTCAATATTTCACAGGATGACATGGAACGTTTTTCAAGCATGATGGGCAGTATGGATCTGATCGTTGTGGTCATTATTTTGTGTGCGGCGGGACTTGCTTTTATCGTTTTATATAACCTGACAAATATTAATATTACGGAGCGTGTGTGCGAGATTGCAACGATCGAGGTGCTCGGGTTTTACGAAAATGAGACAGCCGCATATGTGTTCCGGGAAAATACGATCCTGACATTTCTCGGCGCACTTGCAGGGCTTGTGCTCGGTGTATTTTTGCACCGGTTTGTCATGAGCCAGATTGTCGTGGATATGGTGGCCTTTGATGTACATGTAAAACCGGTCAGCTTTGTATACAGCGTGGTGCTGACTCTGGTGTTTACCTGGTTTGTGGACCGGCTGATGCGAAAGAAGATCGATGCGATCAGCATGACGGAATCATTAAAAAGTGTTGATTAGAAAATAGAATTGGACGTTAACGCGGGAAAGTGTTATAGTTTATTTATAGAAAATGATGAATCAGGAGATGATACATATGGGAAAAATTATAACAATCGGACGTGAATTTGGC
>OGDX01000898.1_pt1 | contig 18186 bp, 16 predicted proteins | sample 1570461 | NCBI WGS metagenome assembly OGDX01 (sample SAMEA2582172, study PRJEB24529) | metagenome
TTTCCCTACACGACGCTCTTCCGATCTTCAAACTCCGGCTGCGGGGTCAACTCATGATTCAGGAACGACAGTGCGGAAGCAATCGAAGGCGCGAGCTGAGAGGCATACACGCTGGGGGACATGCGATGCCCTTCGCGGAAAAACAGCGGGTCATTCAGGGTGGCACGCAGGCGCGACAGCGCATGGCTGAGCGCGGATGTGCTCATCGCCAGCTCGTCAGCGGCCAGCCGAACGGAGCGGTGGCGGTAAATCGCGTCGAAAACGGGCAGCAGGTTTAAATCAAGACGTCTCAGGGCCGGATGCATAATATTCATCATTTGTTGATTTCATTGCACTTAATTCTTCAGACATCTCGATGGTGATCGTACCAACCAATACCGGCTGATGTTTTGCGTGAGCTTCCTTAACTGCCTCTACAACGGCGTTGAATTTCTCTTTCTTTGTCATATAAACAGCATCTTCATGGTCAACTCGGATAACCGGTCTGTTAGTCGGGATCTCTACAACGTCCATTGCATAGATATCACGGAATTCTTTCTCCTCTGTGACAGCTGTCCCGGTCATACCGCCCTTCTTATCATATTTATTAAAGAAGTTCTGGAAAGTGATGGTTGCCAGAGTCTTGCTCTCACGTTTGATCTTAACATGCTCTTTCGCTTCGATCGCCTGATGAAGACCATCGGAGTAACGACGGCCCGGCATGATACGTCCGGTAAACTCATCAACGATCAGTACCTCATCATCTTTTACAACGTAATCCTGATCGCGGAACATCAGGTTGTGTGCACGCAAGGCAAGAATCACATTGTGCTGGATCTCAAGGTTCTCTGCATCTGCAAGGTTGTCGATCTTGAAGAACTGCTCAACCTTTTTCACACCTTCCTGTGTCAGGCTGACAACCTTGTCCTTCTCATTGACAAGGAAATCTCCGGTCTCTTCCTGCTCAATACCCATGATGGCATCCATCTTGGAATACTCCGGTACATCCTCACCACGTTTCATCTGCTGTGCTAAAATATCGCATGCCTCATAAAGACGGGTGGATTTACCGCTCTGTCCGGAAATGATAAGTGGTGTACGCGCCTCGTCGATCAATACGGAATCAACCTCATCGATGATTGCATAATGGAGTCCTCTCTGAACAAGCTGCTCCTTGTAAATAACCATGTTGTCCCTCAGATAATCAAATCCAAGTTCGTTGTTTGTCACATAAGTGATATCGCAGTTATATGCCTCACGACGCTCGTCATTGGTCATGGAGTTTAAAACCACTCCGACTTTTAAGCCGAGGAACTCATGGATCTGTCCCATCCACTCAGAGTCACGCTTTGCAAGGTAATCATTGACTGTTACGATGCACACGCCCTTGCCCTCTAAGGCATTTAAGTATGCAGGCAGTGTGGAAACAAGTGTCTTACCTTCACCGGTCTTCATCTCTGCGATACGTCCCTGATGTAAGATAATACCACCGATGATCTGCACGCGGTAATGCTCCATTCCAAGCACACGTTTTGCTGCTTCACGGACGGTTGCATATGCCTCCGGTAAAAGATCATCCAGTGTCTCTCCCTTTTCCAGTCTCTCTTTATATTCTTTTGTCTTGTCTCTTAATTCTTCATCGGACAGTGCTCCCATGGCGTCACGGTATGACTCCACTTTGTCAACGAGCGGGTAAATTCTTTTTAACTCGCGTTCGCTGTGTGTTCCGAATAACTTTGTAAATGCGCTCATAAAAACTCCTATTCCTGGCTGTTTTTCTCAAATTTGCAAGTCTGTTTTCCGTCCTTTTGCAGGCTAAGCCTTGCACAATATCGTTATTGTAACACTTTTCGTGTATTACCACAACTAAAATAGGGGTAAACGTTTTGTGAATTTTTTATTAACGCAAAAAAAGTCCTTGCACTGCTGCACGCTTGTGTTTATACTCTTACTGAATCGCACTTTCTGCGATGGCACACAGGATATGATCTACAACAAAGGAGGAATCTGATATGACTTATTCTTATAAAACAAAAGGAACCTGTTCCACACAGATCGACTTAGAACTGGACGGAAACGTTGTTCATAACGTAAAATTCACCGGCGGCTGCAACGGCAACCTGCAGGCAATCCCAAAATTAGTGGAAGGCCTTACCGTGGAACAGGTGGAAGAAAAAATCGGCGGCATCCGCTGTGGCGGACGTCCTACTTCCTGCGGCGACCAGCTTGCAAAAGCGTGCCGTGAAGCATTAGAGGCGTCCCAAAACGCTTAAGCATTGAAAAAGACAGGCTGCAAAACACAGCCTGCCTTTTCTTTTTTACGATGACTAAATATTCACGAAACATACATTCCATGCTTCCCCTTTTTCATCATGGCTCCTGCAGTACCGGCTGTATCTGTTTTCCCTGCAGCGCCGCCTCGATCGTTTCCGGAAGCAGTTCCATCTTCGCGACCATGGAATTCGGCTTGCTCTTATAATTATCCTGTCCAAATGGCACAAAATAAATATTTTTCATATTCATCAGCATACCGATATTTTTAAAACCGGCTCCAAGGGCATCGTTTGTGGAAATCGCAATGACAAGCGGTTTACCGTTGCGCATATGCGCCTTTGCCGCCATCAGCACCGGCGTATCGACGATTCCCCCGGTCAGTTTTGCCGCAGTATTTCCGGTACACGGCGCGATCACCATAATATCAAGGAAATTGTTCGGTCCGATCGGCTCCGCCGCACAGATGGAACGTATCCCTTCATTTCCCGTGATCTCACAGATCCCCTCCACATATTCTTTGGCACTGCCAAACCTGGTATCGCAGGTCTGTGCATTGAATGAAAAAATCGGGATCACATTTGCCCCCATCTCACAGAGATGTTCCACCGCTTTTCTCGCCTTTGCAAATGTACAGAAAGATCCTGTGATTCCAAAACCGATATTATACTTATCAAAATCCATCTGACATTTCCCCCTGTTTTTCCTTCAAAATAAACCGCTCTACGGAGCGTTCCAAAATATACGCACTCTCTTTCGGCGCATATTTTCCCGGGATTCCAAGCACATGGTCCGCATGGATGCCGTATTCCCTCGCACATGCAAAATCTGTACCGCCCTCTCCGGAGGCAATATCCACAATATATGCATCTCTTGGAAGTTCCCGGATAATCTTTTCCGTGACCACAAGCGCCGGAACCGTATTGACAACCATCGCCGCCCCCATTGCCTCCTCAGGTCCAAACGCAAAATCCACCGCATAAAAACCATCACCTTTTGCCTCTTTGCGTGCTTCCTTCCTTCTCGCAAGCACAGTCACACGCGCGCCAAGCGCCCCAAGTCTCTTTGCAATCGCTTTTCCACAATATCCGTATCCCGTCACAAGCACTTTTGCCTCATCAATATTATACGGACTTTTTTCCACAAGCTCTGCGATCGTTCCCTCCGCCGTTGCCACGGCATTTTCCTCCGTCACAACCGTATCTTCCATAAAATCCAGGAAATGAATATCTCTTCCGGTTAAAAGTTCCCTCTGCTCTGTAGAAAAGCATCCTCCCATCACCAGTGTTTTCTTTTCCAGATTTTTATTTAATATATCATAAAAGATCTCCTGCTCCGGCACTTTCTGCACCGGAATTGGAAGGATCAGTACATCTGCCTTATCCAGAAAACGTTTCAGCTTCTCTAACTGCTGCAATGCCGTCTCACGGTTTCTGATATCGAGGCAGCGCACATTATGACCTTTCTTTGTCAGTATCTCAGCAAGACACACCTGACGCATATCGCTGATCAGAAGAATTGTCTGTCTGTCCATGCAAACTCCTTTACGCTCCCTTCACATTATTATATGAAGGTTCTGTTTCTGCCGTTCCAGATTCGTCTTCCCGTTCCTGTCAAACTTTCATTGAACTTTGGGTTTTGAGTCTCATGTCAAACATTTTTTCCGTTTTTGTTTTTATTTTCTGTGCTTTTTGTATTTTCTGAATTTTTCATTAACTTTACATAATTTTTAATTATCTTTTATTTTTTTTACATTTTATCTATTTTCTTATTGACAAATATATTTTTATCAGATATAATCAAATTACAAAATAACAAAAGAGATACGAAAGAAAAACAAAAACGGTTGCAGAGACGAAGCAGCCAGAAAGGAAGGTACAGACCACCAGAGGGATAATGATTTACCCTAGACGATACTAAGAAAGAGAGGTACAAACCACCAGAAAGATAACGATTTACCCCAAACGATACTAAGAAAGAGAGGTACGAACCACCGAAAACATAAGCGCATTCGTTTTTTCATTCAAAAGAGGAAAGAAAACATGACGGTCCTAAGAAAGGATTTATGAATCAGTATCAGACGAGATTCTCAGATATGATACGATATCAGGAGTCATAAGAATAACAGATCCGGATTGAAGATAAAGCGGAGAAGTACAAACGAATCTGAGACAAGCTCAGAAAAATACAGATGAATTGAGGTATAGTCCCATGGACGAAATAGTTTAGAAGGCGGCATCGCATGAATGAATTCCATACGGTGTCGCCTTCATTGTGTGTCACAGCATTTTGGACTGTACGCTGCATATACTCTCCTGCAGACGGAAATAAAATTCCGCCGCAGGTTTCTTTTTTTATAACTGGGTCACTACAAAAATATCATAGATCGCACGGATCGCATTTTCAAAATCTGCATTGCTGACACCAATGATAATGTTCAACTCAGAAGATCCCTGATCGATCATCTTAACATTGATGTTTGCATGTGCCAGTGCGGAGAAAATTCTTCCTGCTGTTCCACGGGTAGATTTCATACCGCGTCCAACGACTGCGATCAATGCCAGATCTCCCTCTAACTCAATGCTGTCCGGTTTTGCAAGACGATGGATCGCAGAAATCACAGACTGCTCTTTGCCCTCAAATTCCGGCTGATGCACAAAGATCGTCATCGTATCGATACCGGATGGCATATGCTCAAATGAAATTCCATTTTCCTCAAATGCGGATAAAACTTTTCTTCCAAAACCAACTTCGGAGTTCATCATATCCTTATCAATATTGACAGAAACAAAACCTTTCTTTCCGGCGATACCCGTGATCGTGTATTTCGACTGATGACAGGTACTCTCAACAATCCAGGTTCCTGCATCTTCCGGCGCATTGGTGTTACGGATATTGATTGGAATACCGGCTTTGCGGACCGGGAATACCGCATCCTCATGCAGTACGCTTGCTCCCATGTAAGAAAGCTCTCTTAACTCGCGGTAAGTGATCGTCTTGATCGTTTCTGGATGGTCGATGATCCTTGGATCTGCAACCAGGAAACCGGATACGTCTGTCCAGTTCTCATAACAGGTTGCATGTACGGCTCTTGATACGATAGATCCGGTGATATCAGAACCGCCTCTTGAAAATGTGCGGACACTTCCGTCCGGATTAGCACCGTAAAATCCTGGAATTACTGCGCGCTCGATCTTTGCAAGACGTTTACTGAGTACCTTATCTGTCTTTTCTGCATCAAAGTTTCCCTCTTTATCAAAGAAAATAACTTCTGCAGCATCTACAAACTCATAGCCAAGGTAATTCGCCATGATGATACCATTTAAATATTCTCCACGGGAAGCTGCGTAATCCACACCGGCTTTATTTTTAAAATTCTCTGCGATTTTCTTGAACTCATCTTCTAACGATAATTTCAAATTCAGACCATTGATAATTGTGTCATAGCGGTCCTTGATCTTCATGAGCGGCACACGGAAATCTTCATCTGCCTCCACCAGGTCATAACATGCGTATAACATATCAGTAACCTTGGTATCTTTGGAATTTCTTTTTCCCGGTGCACTCGGAACTACATATCTTCTCTCTTTATCTGCGTTGATAATTTTACCAACCTTTGCAAACTGTTCTGCACTTGCAAGAGAGCTGCCGCCAAATTTCACAACTTTAATCATTTTCTTCTGAACCTCCACTTACTTTCGCGTGTAAGAAAACACCCGATACTATCCATATAATGAATATATATTATCATAAATGCAGTTTCCGTCAAATGATTTTTCCGATTTTTAGTTCCATGGAATCAAAAATTTTTGTATTTTTCTATATTATGTCAACTTTTCATTACCTGTACTTATAAGTACTTTAAATTCAGGTAATACCAACCGGTCCTATCAGCACTTCGCGCGCTACAAAAAGCGACAGATCCGGTCTCGTCGCCATCTTCCATTTCACCAGTGTAAGCTGCATATCTGTGATTTCAATTCCGGTAATGCCATACGGATGCACGCAGCTCCCGGCATTCAGATACAGACTGCCGTCTGCCGGCAGCCTTGGACGGTGGGAATGTCCGGTCGCCAGATAGCAGTCATGCTCTTTTGTCCAGTTATCTAAACATTTTTCATATTTTAAGGTCTTTTTATAATTCCGCGCCGCACTCGTCGGATCACTGACGCCAAAACGCTCTAACGGTTTCCAGAAATACCGCACCAGAAAACGGGATAATTTCCAGCAGACTGAGTTAAAAAAATCTGCCTGATGCCCGTGGATCATGCAGATATCCCTGCCTCCCTCACAGTTATCTAAGATCATTGCTTCCCCTAACATGCCTTTCATTTCCATATTGTGATTTCCGTAAATGCGGTATATCCGGCACTGTTTCTGCAGTGTTTCAAACCGGCAGTAGACATCCTGATGACTCTCCTCAATGCGGGAAAGATGCCTGTTTTCCCACAATTCTTCCCCGTCACCGAGTTCAAAATAGGTGAAACCATGCGCGATATAGTAGTTTAACGCCGCCATATACAGATGCTGGTTTCTCAAGAAATTATCATTTGCCCCTCCCTCTCCCCGGTGGCAGTCGCTGATGATGATATAACGACTGCAACTGTTAAGCGGAAGATGGACTGCTTCTGAAAGCGCTTTATCGATCCGCATCTGACAGGAAAAGGGCGGATATCTTTTCTTATTTTCCATGCTTCCATCCCCGCATCCGAAACGCATGTTTCAAACACCACGGAAGCTGATAGTATAAAAATAAAAGACGGTCAGGTGTAGCAATAAATGGATGTGTGAACAGACGGTAAAGGAAACAGCAGAAACAGTTCCAAGCCTGCACCATGCAGCGCCAAACGGACGCACAGAATTTGTGTTTCATACAGAAATCCATTCTGACATAAACTTCATTGCGGCAGATCCGGTATTTATTCCCCGGTATTTTTCCTTTCGCCCGCTTTAATCCCTCAAAAAATGCTTCTGCCATGCATTCATTCTGAAACCGTATTGTCGTCACCAATATCAGATCCGATGGTCTCGAAAATGTCCCCATCCCAAATCCGGTCAGCCACCAGTGCCGCTTCTGCAGGAAATAAACTTTTTTCCGCCTGCGGTCTAGCCTGCACTGGATAAACGGCATATCCTGATCTTCCACCGCCTCAAAATGGGCGATCCTGTAATATCGTTCCGGGACGACCTTTCCCGCATGATATACGCCAACCTCTCCTCCGGTATTGATGCCATACTGCCCCTTCCAGAATTCGATCAGCCAGGTTTCGCCAGCATAATCAAAATAGATAGGCAGTGCATCAAACACCATGCCTGCTCCCACTGCTGCCCTGTCGTAAAGCGCCTCATACCCCTGTTTTCTCTGCCACGCATCTTCCCTCGACGTGAACACGTCTTCACACGGCACATAACAAAAGCCGAATGGTTCTGCGAGTTCATTCAGAAGCTGAATTTTCTCTGCATCACACATCCGGCGTATTTTTCTCTTACTTTTTTCTCTTTTTACCGTGATGATCACTGCTGCAATCAGTAAAACAAGCAGGATCACCACAATACATCCAATTTTTATCACATTAAAATCTGGCATTTTTCCCTCCTGCATATTTTTTTCAGGAATTCACATCCTGTACTATAAGATATGCAGGGAAAAATGGTTTGGCATCAGAATCAGCGCCTATACATACTTCTTTAAAGTAGCACGCACTGCGCCCGCCCCGGCAATCAGTTCTTTAAAATACTGCACCGTCAGTCCGGCAAGACCGGCCTCATAAAGATCCACGCCAAAGATTGCTCTGTTTGTCAGCAATGGCCGGATCATTTCTTCCACATCTGTATCACCAAATTTGATACCGGCAACGACCGGGCAGACCGTCTCAAGCAGTGGGTCCGGGCTTAACTCAAATTTTTCACCATTATCATCAACTGCCATGAGATACCGAAGCCATCCCGCAAATACCAGTGGAATGAGTTTTAAGTTTTTGATATCCTTATCTTTTGATGCAAGATAATTTTTCACAGTTTCTCCAAAGCGGATCGCAAGTTTCTGTGAAGTATCTGTGGCAATACGCTGTGGTGTATCCGGCATAAACGGATTTGGTATGCGGACATTTAACACGGTATCAATAAACTCTTTCGGATCAAGGATACCCGGATCTACAACGACCGGAAGTCCCTCGGTATATCCGATTCTCTCCACCATTTTCCGAAGTTCTGCATCTTTCATTTCATCGGAGATCTTTGTGTAGCCAAGCAGACAGCCAAACACTGCAAGAGCCGTGTGAAGTGGGTTCAAGCAGGTGCAGACTTTCATTTTTTCCACCTTGTCAACGGTTGCGCGGTCGGTAAACATGATGCCGCCCTTTTCCAGCTCCGGGCGTCCGTTCGGGAACCAGTCCTCAATCACTAAATATTCACATTCCTCTGCATTCACAAATGGAGCTACATAGGTGTTTTTGGATGTAACGACCGGATCAAGCCCATCGATCTCATCTTTCTTTAAGATCTCTTCCACGGAAGCATCCGGTCTCGGCGTGATCTTATCGATCATAGACCATGGGAACGAAACCTTTTCCCTGTCATTAACATAGCTTACAAACTCTTTCTCTGCCAGACCGTTTTCTGCCCACTTTTCGGCAAATGTATGGATTGCCGCATATAATTTATCCCCGTTATGGGAACAATTGTCCATGGATACCATGGCGATCGGAAGCTGTCCGTTTTTAAAACGTGTGTATAAAAGAGATGCAACTTTTCCGATATAGCTTGCAGGTTTCTCCGGGCCGGCTGCAAAATCGGCAGCGACTGCCGGAAGCAGTTCTCCTTTTCCGTTTACCAGACTGTATCCCTTTTCTGTGATGGTAAAGGATACCATCTGCAAGGACTGTTTGCAGAAAATCTCTTTTAATCTGCCATACTCGCCCTCGTTTTCCGAATCGAGGATACAGGACTCCACAACAGAACCGACAACTGTTTTTTCGACGCTTCCATCTGCCTTTAATGTGACAAGAATGGAATAATCATCATGCGGACGGTTCATTTTTTCAATGATCTCATAATCAAAACCTTCCGCTACGATCAGGCCTGTTTCCATTTCCCCTCTGTTTAAGATATTCTGCATTACATTTGCCTGAAATGCACGGAAAATATTTCCTGCACCAAAGTGAATCCAGCACGGATTTTCTCTGGTTGCCTCTGTTACTGCTGCACGGTCAAACTGCGGAAGCTGATATCCCTTTGCTTCCCACTGTGCCCTGTCTTTTAAACCAAGTGTACTTAATTCCATAGCTTTTCCTTTCTCCATTGTTCAACGTTTTTTGATATGTTTATTATAAGTGAATCCCCTTAAGACATCCAATAGAGTTGCTTGTTGTTCACATTGCAAAAATTGCGATTCTGTGGTAAATTTTTTATATCAGATCGTCACTTTTTCCTTATATTTGAAATATTTCAGAGGATTTTACCATGCGCAGACAGTTACAGTCTCCTTTTAATGAACGACAGTATATGCTGTCCAAAGATTTTGAAATTTACTATTATAATGACAACCACTTTTATGGCGTGACAGATCACACCCACGATTACTATGAATTCTATTTTTTTCTGGAGGGAAATGTAACGATCTCCATTGAAAAGGAACATCATCATCTGAAACCGGGGGATATGGTCTTCATTCCCCCGGGTATTCACCACCATGTGTCCAGTGTGGGGGAAACACTTCCCTATCAGCGTTTTGTTTTCTGGATCAGTCAGGATTACTGTCAGAAACTGAAAGAATTGTCCAAAGACTATGTTTATCTGATCGAACATGCACAGAATACCCATCATTTTATTTATCACTATGATGTCGTGGCTTTCAATGCGCTTTCCGCAAAGATTTTCCGGCTGATCGAGGAGATCCATGCGGACCGTTTTGGAAAAGCTGCCAAGATCGAGCTCTGCGTGAACGATCTGATGCTCCACATCAACCGGGCTGTCTATGAGGCAGAACATCCTGCAGCCCGCAAAGATGCCTCTGGTCTGTATGACGGCATCCTGCAATACATTGAGTCCCATCTGGATGAGGATCTCTCCTTAGACAGCCTCTCCAAAGCTTTTTTTGTGAGCAAATACCATATTTCCCATATTTTTAAGGATAACTTCGGGATCTCCATCCATCAGTATATTACCAAAAAAAGGCTGTCCATGTGCAGGGATGCCATTCTCAGCAATGAAAATATCACAAAAATCTACCTGATGTACGGATTCAAAGATTACACCAGTTTTTTTCGTGCATTCAAAAAAGAGTATGGCATCTCACCCAAAGAATATAAGGAACTTTATGCGCAGAAACCGCAGTAGAATCTACCGCTCTGTTTTAGTGTTAGAGGGAACCCATGGGCATTTTTTTGCAACTTCGCTGTTATAATGCTCCAATTCCCTCATCTGTGCTACGATATGGTTCATATCCATGCGCTCCACCAATTTTTCAATGATTTCCACACCCTCTTTTGCAAGTGTTTCCCTCGCTGCTTCATCTGCAATGACCGGTGTACTCATGTGGTCTTTTTTCTCGCCAAAATAATAACCGATCGCAGCACTCTGATATGCCAGTCCGAAAATATCCTCAAATCCGGCACAGGACTGCGGCTCGTTATGCGCATACTCCGTTGTGAGCGGCACGTCACTTAATCGGTTCATTTTCTGATAAGCTCCCACTGTAATTGCGTGGAAACTGTCCATTGATGTAAAAATATCCCTTGCATTTTTCATCATCTGCATGGTGAGGTCCATATATAAAATCGGCACTCCGGTCTCATCAAAGAAATCCCGCACCATCGGACTGCATGTCATATGTGCCGGGCCGTGAAAACTGATGTAGATCTGGCGTTTGAATCCCTGGCGCAACAGGCTGTTTGCCACCGCCATCAAATAGTCGATTCCTTCCCGCACACTCACCTGGACGGTTCCCCTGCCGCTTGCCGTTGCGCCTGCGTAAAAATACGGAAGTCCTGTCAATACCAGCCCGTCACACGCCTCTGCCATCTCCAGTGCAAATGCCTCACTGATGGTGGTTTCTGAATCCAGTGGAAATCCCCCGTGCATCTCTACCGTTCCGACCGGTACAATGATAATGTCATTTCTGGAAAGATATTCTTCCACCTCATCATTTAACATTCTAGGTAATATTCTTGTTCTCATATGTTTCCTCCTGTTTTTGAGGGATGTGGTATGTTTTTGGCTATCCCTCTTTTTTCTTATAAGTGAAATAATTTTTCTGCATTTGTACGGCAGATTTTTTCATAGGCACTCCGGCTGAGTCTTCCTGCGTGTTCCTGCTCATCCAGCCAGTTTCCAAGCGGAAATGTCATTTCACAATTTGCCATATCTGTTCCAAACAGCAACCGGTCCTGATATTTTTCCAGAAAAGCCAGCCCAAATTCTTCGTCACGCATGATTGCACATCCGCCACTGTTTGCGGACAGATCTCCATATAAATTTTCATAGGTTTCAAACAGATATGGCAGTCTGCCGCCGGGACATACAGCTCCCTCTCCCCATTTCATCCGTTCCTTTGGGGTCGCCGGTGCATCTTTTGAAATTTCATGCCAGAATGGCTGACTGTGCCCGATGAACTTTAATCCTTTATAACGCTTTAAATTTTCCTCCAGCAGCGGGAGCCCCGGCCCGTCCACAACCCCATACTGAAAGCCCTCTTTCGGACTCATGTGAAAAAGAACAGGTAATTTTAATTCTTCTGCCACCTCAAATACACTCTGTAAAAATGGAGCATCCAGCCTCTGGTTTACCATCAGTTCCCCGATTCCGACCGCACCGCTCTCTTTACAGGCTAAGATCCGTTTATACACATCTGTCTGGTTTTTTGCATCCACATTGCACATCCAGTGGAACTTCTTGGGGAACTGTTCACAGATGCGTTTACACTCCTCATTTGCTGCAACCAGGATCTGCTCATTTTCCTGTTCGCCGGAAGATAACACGATTCCCTGTTCAATTCCAAGTTCCTCTAAGTGCGGCAGCATCTGTGCCGCACTGGAAAGGAACATGGTATCTGTTTTCGGATACTGCTGTAATGTCAGATGAAGATGAATATCAATTTTTTTCAATCTAATCTCCTCTTTACTATTCACGTCTTTGTTTTAATTCCGCATACATTTCTTTGGTCTGTTCCTTATCCAGATTAAAGATTGCGCCGATACCAATGAGTTCCAGCACACAGGTCAGCACCGGGATCAATGCCACTAACATGTAGATATTGTTTATGGTTGCATCTGACTGCACCACATTATTTCCAGAAATATATCCGATCGCCTGGAGTCCGAAGGAAACACCTGCGGAAGCAATGGTGGAACCGATTTTACGGCTGAACGTATAAAGGGAATACATCGAGCCATCACTTCTCTCATGGAACTTCCACTCACTGTAATCCAGACAGTCTGTGACAAGCGCCCAGATCAGCATGGTAAATACGGTCTGTCCGATCATTGCCAGTACATTCAGTACCGAATAAACATAAACGTTTGGTATTTTTACGGCAAAAATGATTACACTGAGCACGGTACTGCTGATTACGCCAAACATCAATGTCGTTTTCTTTCCAAACTTTGCAACCAGTTTTGGCACAAGCGGGAAACAGATGATAATGATCGGCACACTTGCAAGACTAAGCAGAGTCATTGCAGAGGTATTTCCATAGTACTCTTTGAATACATAACTTCTAATCTGGTTTGAACCGGTGATATAGAGCATACTTCCAATGGTTGCAACCATGACACCGATCAGTGGCCTATTTTTTACGACTGCTTTCAACACATTTCCATAATTGAACTTTTCTGTATTCTGTTTCTTTTCCTCACGCACACGCTCTGTCGTTAAATGTAACAGCAGGCAGTAGCAGACCACACTTAAAATTCCAAAAATAACTGCCAGAAGTGTAAATCTTTCCGGGATAATGTTGCTTTCGCTGTCAAAACAGACTACCGGCACAAAGGATAACGCTGCAATTCCCACAAATGTTCCGCCAAGACTTCTTGCCCTTGAGAGTTTACTCCGGTCAATCGGATCTGTGCTGACCACACTTGCCATCGCACCAAACGGCATGGAAGTTCCGGTATAGCTCATTCCATATAAGACATACACAAAAGCGACCCACGCATGAAGTGCAACACCTTCAAACGGCACTTTGGAAAAACAAAGCACACCTGACAACGCTAGCGGTATCATAAAAATTTTAATCCACGGTTTGAATTTATCTCCTGATTTTCCAAGCATCCAACGGTCCGGAAAAGAACCCATGATCGGGTCATTTACTGCATCCCAGAGTCTCGCTGCAAGGAACAGGGAACCCATCCACGCCGGACTGATTCCCAGCACATAAGTACAAAACGTCAAAAAATATGCGTCTACAAATAAATTGACAAAACTGCCCGCCATATCTCCAAACACATATCCGATCTCATCCCTTTTTGAAAAGGGTCTTACATTTCTTTCATTCATAAATTTTTCTCCTTCTGGTATTTGTACGCGCGCATTGGTTTTGTGTCTGTACATTTCACAAGAACCGATATCCTTATGATACATTTGCTTTATTGCAATTTAAATTGCATTTATACTAAAATACATTGCATATCTTACATTTATTGTGCTATAATATTTGTAGGATTGTATAAATATAACAAATCAGAACAGGAGTTTTTATGAAATATAGCCAAATGAAACGTTTTTTAATGGAACATAAGGATTCGATGAAGCCTCCGTATATTTCCACGCTCGATGGCATCCTGACTGCCGGTGGGGAATTGATCGGATACCAGGAACTGGAAATGGACAGCCCCTATCTGGATGTGCATGAGGATACCAGTTACACGAAAGACTATGTAACCCTCCACAGCCACGAGTTTTACGAACTTCTTTTCTGCCGCAGTGGAAACTTGCAATATCTCATTGGAAACACCCGTTACCAGATCCGCAAAAATGATATCATCCTCGTTCCCCCCGGCACCAGCCACCGCCCTTTATTTTTAGAGCAGCTTCGGGAACCCTATCAGAGAACCGTACTCTGGATCAACAACGATTTTTTTGAGACCTGTAAGCAGAACTTCTTTGCGGATACAGGCTCCTCCCAATATGCACCACAAAAGCAGCTCCCCTATGTCATCCGCCCGGAAGGAACACTCTTAAACCAGATCGACCAGCTTCTGGCTGCACTGTTGTACGAGGGTTCCACCATGCGTCTTGGAAGCGAGCTCTACCGCATGGGGCTTTTTCTGCAGTTGTTCTGTCTGTTTTACCGTATGAACGACCATCCGCAGTCAGACATCCCCAAACCGGAGAATACAGGCCTGTTAGACCAGATTCTCAACTACATTGAATTGCATTTATCCGAAGACCTCAGCCTCGCATCTATTTCAGCGCAGTTTATGGTAAGCCAGTCGACAGTAAGCCAGCTTTTTAAAAAGCAGCTTGACACCGGCTTTTACAAAATCGTTACCCAGCGGAGACTGATCGAATCTAAAAATCTGATCAATTCCGGCTTTCCATTGAAAGAAGTTGCCGAACAGTGCGGCTTTTGTGATTATTCTGTTTTTTACAAAGCGTTTGTGAAAGAATATGGCATCTCTCCACGCAGCTTCCGGACCCGTGAAAAAGAAACGCATGATTTTTACTGATGCGGATTCAGGTGTCAAAAGGTAACTTCAGATTTTTTGACTGGCAAATAATGCCCTTTTGATAACCAGAGATAAGCATACAAAAATCCGCGGCATATGCCACGGACTTTTCCATAATACAAGGGACTGCCATACGGCAGTCCCTAATTATGCATATTTTATACTTATTTATTTCCATCCAGCTTATCGAGCATATCCCACACGCCGAGCATATACATAATACCCAGTGCGCGGTCGTATAAGCCATACCCCGGACGAACATTGCCCGGCTTTTCACCCCAGAGGTGGCGTCCATGATCCGGACGGATATAACCCTCAAATCCGCAGTCATGGTATGCTTTTAAAATGTCAAGGATTCCGGTATCCCCATCACAGTCACGATGAGAAGCCTCCGAAAAATCTCCATTCGGAAAATGTTTTACATTGCGGATGTGCGCAAATGCAATGCGGTCACAATGCTTGCGGACAATATCTGCCACATTGTTTCTCGGGTCGGCATTCAAAGACCCTGAGCACAGTGTCAGACAGTTGTACGGGCTGTCAACCATCTTTAAGAAACGGTCAATATTTTCTTCACAGGTCAGAAGACGCGGAAGTCCGAAAATATCCCATGGCGGATCATCCATGTGGATTGCCATTTTGATATCGCATTCTTTACAGGTCGGCATAAGCGCCTCAAGAAAATATTTTAAGTTTTCCCACAATACTTCTTTTGTCACCGGCTTGTAAGCTGCAAAGAGCTCGTCCAGTTTCTCCATACGTTCCGGCTCCCAGCCTGGAAATGTCATTCCATGTAAATTATTTAAAATATAGTCTGCCATTTCCTTCGGATCATCATGGATCTTGCCTGCTTCATAATAAAGTGCTGTCGAACCATCTCCTACCGGATGAAATAAATCCGTGCGCGTCCAGTCAAAGATCGGCATAAAATTATAGCAGATAACCTTGACACCGAATTTGGAAAGGTTCTTAATTGTCTGGATGTAGTTTTCAATATACTGGTCACGGCTCGGAAGTCCGATCTTGATATCATCATGTACATTGACAGATTCCACAACGTCCATATTAAAACCATATGGCTCAAGCTGTTTCTGCACTTCTGCAATCTCTTCTACCGTCCACACTTCTCCCGGCAGTTTATGATGCAGTGCCCACACGATGCTCGTCACACCCGGAATCTGTTTGATATCAGCAAGGCTGATCTTGTCATTGTCCTCGCCGTACCAGCGGAAACCCATCTGCATTGGCATATCTTTTTCCCCCTTAATCTTGATAATTGCATTATAGCATGTACATTTTTTTACTGGCAATTCAAGTTAATTGCTGTTTTTATTGCAAATCTTGCGATTCCGTTACTTTTGGCATTTTTCTAATCCGCCGGAAATCCCCTGTGCATCTCTACTGTTCCACCATGCGGTTTGAAGGCGGACTCTACCGCATGGGGTTTTTTCTGCAGCTGTTCTATCTGCTTTAACGAATGAATGATCAGTTGAATTGCATTTATCAGAAGACTTCAATCTATACGTTTTATCTTGCCAGCAGTCCTCTTGCAAAATAATCTGCCATCGCAAGCGCCTGCTGTTCCACATCGCGGAATACATCAATGCTCTGTTCGTATTCCCCATTGACCTGATGCTCAATCTCCTCCCTGGTCAGATCCAGATGATTCAAAAGCATGTTTCTTGTTTCCCTGCTCTCAAAATATGGATTATGATTTGCAAAAAGAGCTGCCATCTGATTGGCATTGCGGTACCACTCCTGCACCAGCGCATCATAATCAGTCATATTTTTTGCTTTCAGCGCCTGAATGATCTGCCCGCCGATTTCAATATGCTCCGTCAGAAGATTGCGGAGCTGTCTGGTCGTTGCGATCGGAAGATACCTTGCAAATACATCCGTGATCTCGTCTGCGGTCTCAAGCAGCCGTTCTTCCACCGCCTGCTGGTCTGCATTGTCTGCGACTGCACTCATCAGATACATCCTGGTCCAGTAAACATGATTTAACCACGCAAGACGCATATCCTCGTTGAGGCGGAGGATGGAATCCTCACGCTCCGATTCGGTCTCGTTGTTACTTCCCGGATTGCCTGTTCCTCCTCCCATGCTTCCGCCTCCCGGATTGCCTGTTCCTCCTCCCATGTTTCCACCTCCCGGATTCTGCGGAGGCACATATCCCTCTCCCGGGCAGATAAAAAGCTGCATCCCGATCTGGAGATTATATGGATTGACTCCCGGGTTTCCAAGAATCAGTTCCGTCACTGTCGTGTGATACTGTCTCGATAATTTATACAGGGAATCGCCTGCCTGTATCGTATGCACAATTTTGTTCTGACAATACATATCTTTATTTCCAACCATAACTTTTTCATATTATGATATGAAATACAAAAAAAAATGTGAAATACCATTTCTGAGATTTCACATTTCGCATTATTTTTCTACCAGGATTCGGGTGGCAAATATAGTTTTCAGTTTTTGACTGCTAAATTGCACATCTGTCATGGCTACCCCCATATTTACAACAGCGTCGCAAATATCGGTGCAGCGATTACCGTCAGAATACCTGCCACTGCAATGGAAAGGCTGCTCATGGCACCTTCGATCTCTCCAAGTTCCAATGCCTTTGCTGTTCCAAGTGCATGTGAGGATGATCCGATCGCAATTCCCTTTGCCACCGGCTCTTCAATTTTGAAAACACGGCAGATCGTTTCCGCTAACACATTTCCGATGATACCGGTGATAATGATGACCGCAACCGTGATTGTGACATAACCGCCAAGTTCCTCCGAGATTCCCATTCCGATCGCCGTTGTGATCGACTTCGGGAGAAGCGTGACATACTGTGCATGGTCAAAGTGGAATAACAGTGATAAAACCAGAACACAGATCACACTTGTCAGAACACCGGAGATCAATCCTGCAAAAATCGCCGCAACATTCTGTTTCAGCAGTTCGAACTGCTCATAAAGCGGGATCGCTAAACATACCGTTGCCGGAGTCAGAAGGTAACTTAAGTATTTTGCGCCCTCATTATAACTCTCATATGGAATATGGAACGCAACCAGAAAAACGATCACGGCAACGATCGAGATCAGAAGCGGATTAAACACTGCCAGCTTTAATTTTTTCTTTAAAAACACGCCCAGCTCATATGCCAAAATGCTGATCGCAACCCCAAAAAATACGGAATCACATAAAAACTCTTTCATTGCTGCTCTTGTATGATAATTAGGAAGTTAATTATCACATATTTCCTTTCTTTTAATATCGT
>OGDX01000900.1_pt1 | contig 18143 bp, 15 predicted proteins | sample 1570461 | NCBI WGS metagenome assembly OGDX01 (sample SAMEA2582172, study PRJEB24529) | metagenome
TGCTTCGCTATTATGAACAGAATCTGGTTTTGCCACAGGACTGTAAAGCCAACTGGAAAAAGGAATATGCTAAGATTTTTTGGTATATTAGTGAGAATTATCGCAGTGTGACTCTGGAAGAACTGGAGGATAGGTTTCATTATAGCAGACGCCAGTTGATCCGCATTGTGCAGAATGCAACAGGGAAAAATTTTAAAGATGTGATTCGCGATATGAAGATGGAACGAGCAAAGATGCTTTTGCGGGATACCACACTGCCCGTGGAAAGAATCGCAATGGAGTGTGGATACGAGAATGCATCCAGTTTTACCAGAATTTTCAAGCAAACAGTGGGGGTAAGCCCCCACGCTTACCGACATGGAATATTCGTGACTTTACCACAGTAAAAAGTTTTGCTATACTAAAGTACAATAGTGAAAATGCTAAGGAGGCAAATGACATGAGCAAGATTATGATGAAGACACCACTGGTTGAGATGGATGGTGATGAGATGACAAGGATCCTTTGGAAGATGATCAAGGATGAATTGTTACTGCCGTTTATAGATTTAAAGACAGAATACTATGATCTCGGTCTTGAATATCGTAATGAGACAAATGATCAGGTTACCGTTGACTCTGCCAATGCAACAAAGAAATACGGTGTTGCTGTAAAATGTGTAACGATCACACCAAATGCAGCACGTATGACAGAATATAATTTAAAAGAAATGTGGAAAAGCCCGAATGGTACGATCCGCGCCATGTTAGATGGAACGGTATTCCGTGCTCCGATTGTGGTGAAAGGAATTGAACCGTGCGTAAAAAACTGGAAAAAGCCGATTACTATCGCCCGTCACGCATATGGGGATGTTTATAAAAACACGGAATTTTATATTGACAAACCCGGAGATGGTGAATGGGGCATTTCTGCCGAATCACAGCAAATACGGGTTTGATTTTATTTTTTCCAATTTAAAATACATTGTGATCGATGAGCTGCACACGTATCGTGGAGCGTTCGGTTCGCATCTGGCAAATGTGTTCCGCAGACTTTCAAGAGTATGCCGTTATTATCATTCCAATCCGCAGTTTCTTTGCAGTTCTGCTACGATTGCCAATCCGGTGGAGCTTGCAGCAGAGATCTGTGGAAAGCAGTTTGCACTTGTGGATAAGGACGGCTCACCAGCAGCAGAACGTGGATATTATCTCATCCAGCCGCCGAAGATCATGGGGAAAGACGACAACTATTATGGGCAGATCCGCATTACGACAGTGGCAGCAGAACTTTTGCCGGAGCTGATGGATGAAGGAAAAAATTTTATTGCGTTTACGAAGTCCAGAAAGAATGTGGAGATCGTCTTAAAAGAGACGAGAGATCATTTGGAAGCGGAGGGATTTTTAGGCACGCATAAGCCGGATGAAATCTCCGGTTATCGTGGCGGTTACACGCCGCTTGAGCGGAAACAGATTGAAAATCAGATGATCTCGGGAGAACTGATGGGACTTGTTTCCACGAATGCATTAGAACTTGGAATTGATATCGGAAAGATCAGTACCACGGTGTTAGTCGGTTATCCGGGCACCAGAGCCTCATTCTGGCAGCAGACAGGGCGTGCCGGAAGAAGCGGGAAAAGGAGCAGCAACTATCTCATTCTCGACAATCAGCCGTTTGACCAGTACATTGCGCTTGAGCCGGGCTGGCTGTTTGAGGGAAGCAGTGAAAATGCTGTGATCGATAAGAATAATCTGATCATTGAGCTGGCGCATATCCGTGCGGCAGCAGCGGAGATTCCTTTGACGCTTGATGATATTTCCCTGTTTCCGGATCTTGGCGAGGCAATCCCGGTACTTCTCCGCGCTGAGGAACTGTCGAGCCACAATGGAAAATTTGCGTGGTCTGGCGGTGAGTTCCCGGCGGGTGATTTTTCCATGCGCAATATTGACGAGAAGCGCTATAAGCTTCTGCACAAGGACAGCGGAAAAGAGATCACAGAGATGGACGAGAGTCAGGCGTTCCGCGAGCTTCACGATGGTGCGGTCTATATGCATGACGGCGTTGCCTATCAGGTGACAAAGCTTGATCTTGAGAGCCGGACTGCCTATGCAGTGCCATTTAATGGAAATTATTATACAGTCGCGGCAGGGGAAGCGAATGTGAAGATCGTTCACGAGAGTAAAAATATGCCGCTTGCGCGCACAGAGCTTCATTTTGGCGATGTCAATGTGAGCGATTACGTTTATATGTTTAAAAAAATGCAGTTTCATAATCATCAGAATCTTGGCTATGAGCAGTTACCGAAGGCACTCTCCAAAGACTATGATACGGAGAGTACCTGGATGCGTGTGCCGGAGAATGTGGTCAGGGTTTACCGCGGACTGATCCAGGTGAATGAGAATACGAAAATGGTGCGGAACAATTATTATGAGGGCGTCTGTTTTGCATTGAAAAATGCTGCCCGGATGGTGACGATGACAGAGCAGGAGGACATCGGGGTCATTACATCGGCGAATGCACTGGAACTTGCGTTTGACACAAGCTCGGACGTAGACATCTATTTTTACGATAAGTATGTGGGGGGACTTGGATTCTCTGAAAAGATTTATGATAATATGGAAGAGATTATCATAAATGCCGTGAAGCTTGTAAAAGGCTGTGGATGCAAAGATGGCTGTGCCGCCTGTGTGGGAGATTACCGGCTTGACAGGCAGATGGTACTTTTCGGACTGGAAAACCTGCTGGAACACTGGGATGTCCCGATGGGAGTGAAGACCGCAGAGCATGCGCCGTCCACGTTCAGGAGAAAAGAGTTCTCGTTTGAAAAGTTAGGAGAGCAGTGGCAGGAGTTCTGCAAAAAGATTAGTGAAAACGGAGAGAACTTTGCCACATTTTTACAGACCGTTCCGGCGGTCGAAGTGAGAGAGCGGATGCTGATCTTAAAATTATCCAGCGCCTTTTATGCTGACTGGGTGATGGAGCCGGGAAACCGCGAGAGCCTTAAGAATATTATCAGTTATTATGCGGATGTGCCGGTTGGATTCCAGATCCAGGTGGCACTTGCGGATGAATTGAAAGAGCCAGATAAGGACGCAATGGAGAAGATGGGGCGGAGGCTAAAATGAAAACAAGAGAAGAAGCAACAAAATACGGACTGTCATTTCCAGACACTTATCTGGAAACGCCGTTTCATGATCCAAACTGGGAGTTAGTGCGTGTGTATGGAAGCAAAAAGGCATTTTTGTGGGTATATGAGCGGAACGGATACATCAATCTGAATGTGAAAGTGCGCCCGGAGTGGCGCGATTTCTGGAGGGATGCCTATGCGTCCGTGCTTCCGGGATATCATCAGAATAAAGAACACTGGAATACGATCATTTTAGACGGGACAATCCCGGATAAGGATGTGAAGCAGATGATTGCAGAAAGCTATGACATTATCACAGACAGTCCGACGAAGCGTATTTATGAGGCGGTGAAAACCATTCCAAAAGGTAAAGTGGCAACTTACGGCAGGGTGGCAGAGCTTGCCGGAAATCCGAGAATGTCCAGAGCTGTTGGAAATGCCCTGCACCATAATCCGGACCCGGAGCATATCCCATGTTACCGTGTTGTGAATTCCAAGGGAGAATTAGCAGGGGCTTTCGCCTTTGGAGGGGAGCATGTGCAGGAAGAACTGCTGAAAGCAGACGGCATTGAAGTGGTGAATGGCAGGGTGGATTTAAAGAAATATGGAATTTAAAGAAAATTACACACAACAACTACAACGTCTAAATGAATACCAGAAAGCAGCCGTTTTCGATGAGAGCAGCGCCTGTCTTGTGAACGCCAATGTGGGAAGCGGTAAGACGACGGTTCTTATCACAAAGGTCATGTATCTGCATTACGAGAAGCAGATTCCATATGAAAAGATGGTCGTTCTGACTTTTACGAATAAGGCTGCGGATGAGATCAAAGAGCGTCTGTATGCGCTGGAGCCGGAGATCGCAGAGGAACAGTTGTGGGGCTTTGGAACATTTCACAGTGTGTGTCTTACGATGTTGAAGAAAATGCTTCCAGTGGAAAATCTGGGTTATACCAAAGAATTTATGGTGATGGATCCGGACGAAGAACTTGAGATGGCGGAGCAGTTGATCTTAACTTATCAGCTGAAAATCAAATATAAGAACCGGCTGAAAAAGCGTCTGGAACAAAAAAACAGCAAATATCAGGATGATATTGAAAAATTAAAGGCATTGCTAAAGGAAGAAAAGAGACGTCAGGATAAAATGACGTTTGATGAGCTGCTGGACAACACATGTAAATTGGTGAAGATGTCAGCAGAAATAGAAGAAGTATCAAAAAAGAATGCGAACTTGCAAGACAACGAGAATACAGGAATGCAAGATATCTCCTGGATCATCGTGGACGAAGTGCAGGACAGCGATGAGAAACAGTTAGAGCTCATCGACTGCCTGAAAAAAACACAGACCTGTTTTTTCGCAGTAGGTGATCCGAATCAGGTCATTTACAGCTGGCGTGGAAGTGCTTTTCATATTTTTTATCAGCTGAAGACCAAATATCAGGCAACGGAACTGACACTTCCGGTGAATTACCGTTCCAGCAGTGAAATCCTTGCAGTGGCACGCTGCTTTATGCAGCAGGGAGACACCTTGCAGGGCGGCAGAGAGAACGGTGATAAAATTCAGATCCGGAATATGTATGATCCGTTTCAGGAGGCTGACTATCTTGCAGGCAGGATCAGGGATCTGCATGCGTCGGGGCTTCCATACCGGGAAATGGCGATCTTTTACCGTTTGCAGAACCAGTCAGAAATTTTTGAACATGTTTTTGAAAAAGAAGGCATTCCATTCGAAGTTTCGTTAAAAAAGACTGTGAAAGATATTCCGGTTCTGGACTGGCTGATCAAGGTACTGCGTTTTTCTGTCAACCCGAAGGATAAAAGTTCCGGCATAGCGGCGCTTGCGGATAAGAGATACGGGCTCGGCATGTCGGTGAAAGAGGCGGAAAAAACAATTGATATTCTGAGTGAAACCCGGAAAACACAGACAGAGACTCCACAATCAGAGAAGCAAAAAATAAACTCAGATATCCGTAAGCAAATGCTTGGATTTTCGCAAGCATATTTCAACGCTCAATCCACAACAGCAGAAGACCTCTGGAGCTTTTTTTCTCTGGAAAATCATCTTCATCCAACGACAGCTTCGTATGTAGAAGACAGAACCTATGTCATGGACTTTTTTGAGCGCATGACCGCCTATCAGAAAGAGCAGCAGAAAAATGTCGTGGAAGGCTTTTCGGAATTTTTAAATATGGCGTCTTTGTATGGAACGAATATTTTGAAAAAAGAGATACATAATGAAAACGATACTGTAAAGCTTATGACACTTCATGCATCCAAAGGGTTGGAGTTTTCCCATGTTTTTATCACAGGTGTGAATTATGGGCTGATTCCTTTGCAGACCAAAAGTTTTGAGGAGGAAGAGGAGGAGCAGCGTCTCTTTTTTGTCGGAATCACAAGGGCAAAAGAACATCTGGAACTTTCCTATTACACAAGTCCGGGACAGTACCGGGCAGCACCCGGACCGAGCAGATATCTGCGCATGATACCGGGAAATCTGGTCGAAGGACAGGAGAAGGACAAGGAGTCCTCGGCAACGCATTTACAGGATCTGAAGCGCCAGATCCTTGCAGAGCGTGGAGAGCATAGAGAACTGCAGGAAGCCGGCAAAATATCAGGGGGCAAAAATCCGTCGGCGAATACAGGAACAAAGAACATTTCGGCAGGAAATGAAACTGTAACCACAGAAAAACGCCGCGTCCGTCATCCAAAATACGGCACCGGTTCCGTGGTGAGAGAGGATGACATGATGATTACCGTTGACTTTGATGATTATGGGGAAAAAGAACTCATGAAAATGTTCGGCGGTCTGGAAGAATTGCCGTGATACTTATATATTGTCAGGTATCGGGCGGCTATGAAAAAGAATAGCGTACTTGTACAAAAAAGAAAACAATTCCTACCTTGACAAGGGGAAATAATGCGTTATAATACTTATATCATATCAAATAACTAGGAAATATCAATTACAAACTAATTTAGAGATAGAAAGAGGTACAAAGATATGAGTAAACTGATTTACTTAGATAATGCAGCAACAACGCAGGTATATCCGGAAGTGTTACAGGAGATGCTTCCATATTTTTCAGAAGTATACAGCAATCCATCTGCAATTTACAGTTTTGCATCTGAGAGCAAAAAGGCAGTTGATAAAGCAAGGACTTCCGTGGCAGAACTGATCAATGCGAAGACAGATGAGATTTATTTTACAGGCGGCGGCAGCGAGTCTGATAACTGGGCATTAAAGGCAACCGCAGACGCTTATGCGTCCAAAGGAAAACACATCATCACAAGCACGATCGAACATCACGCGATCCTTCACACCTGTGCTTACCTGGAGAAAAAAGGTTTTGAAATCACATATGTGAACGTTGACGAAAACGGTAAAGTAAAACTGGACGAGTTAGAGGCAGCAATCCGTCCTGATACAATCCTGATTTCCATAATGACAGCAAATAACGAGATCGGAACCATCCAGCCGGTCAGGGAGATCGGACGTATCGCACATGAACATGGCGTATTATTCCACACGGACGCTGTACAGGCATTTGGACATATTCCGATCGATGTGGACGAGATGAACATTGATATGCTGAGTGCCAGCGGTCACAAGATCAACGGACCAAAGGGAATCGGCGTAATGTATATCAGAAAAGGCGTGAAGATTCTTTCCTTCATCCACGGTGGTGCGCAGGAGAGAAAACGTAGAGCCGGAACTCTGAACGTACCGGGTATCGTAGGTATCGGTAAAGCAGCCGAGATCGCAAAAAATACCATGGCAGAGAGAAGTGCAAAAGAGATCAGCTTAAGAGATCACCTGATCGACCGTATTTTAACAGAAATCCCATATGTGAGATTGAATGGTGACAGACATGACCGTCTGCCAAACAACGTAAACGTATGTTTCCGTTATATCGAGGGTGAGTCCATGCTGATCTTATTAGATCAGGCAGGTGTCTGTGCATCCAGTGGTTCTGCATGTACTTCCGGATCCTTAGACCCGTCTCATGTATTGCTTGCGATTGGACTTCCTCATGAGATCGCACACGGTTCTCTTCGTCTGACACTTTCCGAGAAGAATACCGTTGAAGAAATCGATTTTGTTGTAGACGAGTTAAAGAAGATCATTGAACGTTTGAGAAGCATGTCCCCATTATATGAGGATTTCGTAAAAAACAGAATAAATAAATTTTTCAATCACATGATTTTACAGTGATCAAAATAACAGGTTATATTCAAAGAAAGCAGGATAAAAAGTATGTATAGTGAAAAAGTAATGGATCATTTTAACAACCCAAGAAACGTTGGAGAGATTGAGAATCCAAGCGGTGTCGGTACCGTTGGTAATGCAAAATGCGGCGACATCATGAGAATGTATCTTGACATTGATGATAACGGGATCATCCAGGATGTAAAGTTTAAAACATTTGGATGTGGCGCAGCCGTTGCAACAAGCAGTATGGCAACCGAACTTGTAAAAGGAAAAACAGTACAACAGGCGTTGGAAGTGACAAATAAAGCCGTTATGGAAGCTTTAGACGGACTTCCACCAGTGAAGGTTCACTGCAGCCTGTTGGCAGAGGAAGCAATCCACGCTGCATTATGGGATTACGCAGAGAAAAACCATATCACGATCGAGGGACTGGAGAAACCGGTGAACGATATTTCTGAGAAAGAAGAAGGCGAAGAGGAAGAGTACTAAGCGCTTTTTCCGGAAGGCACATCAGACTGTCAGGCAGATTTATGAAAAGGTAAACTGCCGGCAGTCTTTTTTGTGCAACAGGAAAATTCTCATATCTATTTCATTCCAGTTATGGTAAAATATAGCTATTGCAAAAAGCAGAATAGCAGATTATAAGGAAAATGAATTGAGGATAAAGAGATAATGGAAGATTTACAGGTAGAAGATTTTAATGATCCAATAGAACATAAAGCTGAGCAGACGGCAGACGGTATTAAGACACCGGAAAAACAGGAGAGTGATGAGGAACAAACCTCCATTTTCAAAGAGATCATGAGCTGGGTGATCCCATTTGCAATTGCCTTAGTGGCAGCGCTTCTCATCAAAAACTTTCTGATCATCAATGCGGATGTGCCTACCGGGTCAATGGAGAATACAATCCTGCCGGGAGACCGTTTTATCGGAAACCGGCTTGCATATGTGGTTGGAGAGCCAGAGAGAGGGGATATTGTTGTATTCCGGTATCCGGATGATGAGAGCGAGATCTATGTGAAGCGTGTGATCGGGCTTCCGGGGGATACCATCGATATTGAGGATGGAAAAATATATATCAATGGATCGACAGAGCCTTTACAGGAGGACTATCTGAAAGAAGAATGGACTGTTGCCACAGGTCCATATATATTTGAGGTGCCGGAGGGATCGTACTTCATGATGGGAGATAACAGGAATGATTCCTGGGATGCAAGATATTGGAGCAACACTTATGTGACAAAAGACAAAATTTTAGGGAAAGCACTTTTTACTTACTGGCCTTTTGCACATTTTGGAAAACTGGAATAAAAAAGGAAGCGTGACATGGTAACATTATTAGCAAAAATATTTATCAAAGACTCAGAAGATAAAATAAAACAGCGCGAGGCATACGGAATGCTGTGCGGTGTGATCGGTATATTATTTAATGTACTGCTTTTTATCGGTAAATTTCTCGCAGGAACTTTAAGCAATTCCATTGCGATCACAGCAGATGCCTTTAACAACCTTTCAGATGCAGGTTCTTCGATCGTGACACTGCTTGGCTTCAAGCTTGCAGGGGCAAAACCGGATACGGAGCATCCATTTGGACATGGAAGGATTGAGTATGTTTCCGGCCTGGTTGTGGCTGCGGCAATCCTTTTGATGGGTTACGAACTCGTCCGTGACTCCATCGGAAAAATCATGCATCCGGAGGAAACAGAGTTCACGCTCCTTGTGGCAGTGATCCTGATCGCATCCATTCTTGTAAAACTATATATGGCATATTATAACCGTGCTATTGGAAAAAAACTGGATTCTGCAGCGATGAAAGCGGTTGCCACAGACAGTTTAAGTGATACCGCAGCGACAACGGTTGTGCTTCTGGCATCCGTATTTACCCATTTTACAGGAATCAAAATTGATGGCTACTGCGGTCTGGTTGTGGGCTTATTAGTCGGTTATGCAGGTTTTGACGCTGCCAGAGAGACATTAAATCCATTGCTTGGACAGCCGCCGGCACATGAATTTGTAGAAAAAATAGATGAGATCGTAATGTCACATTCGGAAGTATGCGGAATGCATGATTTGATCGTCCATGATTACGGCCCGGGCAGACAGATGATCTCATTGCATGCAGAAGTTCCGGCAGAGGGAAATATTTTGGAACTGCATGATGTGATAGACAATATTGAGAATGAACTGCGCGAGACACTTGGCTGTGAGGCAACGATCCACATGGATCCGGTCGTGACTTCGGATGAGCATGTGAGTGAGACGAAAGCAGCTATGGTATCTCTGATCAAGGCAATTGATGAAGATTTGTCCATTCACGATTTCAGAATGGTGAGTGGTGGGACACATACGAACCTCATTTTTGACATTCTCGCGCCATTTGGATTCCGTCTGACGGACGAGGAACTGCTCACAGAAGTGCTCCAGTCTGTGCATGAACATTTCGGTGATAACTATTACGTGGTGACGAAAATCGATCATTCTTACATATAAAAGTCGTCAATTCATAATCCCCGGATTTTCTTCTGAAATGCCGAGAAAAAGCTATAGACAACATGAAAAACACCAGATTTATTTTTATTTAAATGAATCTGGTGTTTTTACATTATACAAAAAAGTTTTTGAAACCTCATCCCCGGGTTGTGTATCTAATATATGAAAGGTGGGTGAAAGATGAAAAAAGAAGAGTACTCTTTGGTTTATAAAGCAATTCATGGGGACAGTCATGCATACGGCGAATTGATTCATCAGTATAACCCATACTTTTATAAAATAGCATTTTTATATGTAAAAAATGAGGACGCAGCAGTCGAAATTGTTCAGGATAGTGTCTATCAGGGATATCTGAAAATAAAGACACTGAGAAATCCGGAGCTGTTTTCAACATGGATGACCAGAATCATTATGAATAAAGCGGTTCGTTATATAAAACAGAACAAAAAAATTGTGGAATACGAGGAAGCATTTCATGAGGCTTCACATTCTGAACATGTTGAAGAAAAGCTTGATTTAATGAACGCAGTAAATCGGCTGCCGAAAAAATACAAAGACGTTATCATTCAAAAATATTTTCTGGAAATGTCTGTGGAGGAAATTGCAAAAAAGCAGATGATACCGGAGAATACAGTGAAAACCAATTTATCAAGGGCAAGAGCTGCTTTAAAGAAAATGTTAAAGGAGGACTATTTTGAAGATTCATGATGAAATGAGCCAGATATCCGTGCCGGAAGATTTAGATGAAAAAACATATCAATCCATTTTAAGCGCTGAAAAAACAGTACAAAAAAACAGATTTCGAAAAAAGTGTGCGTGGTCGGTACTATCCTGTCTGGTGATCATTTTTGGAATTATTCATGTTGCAAACCCGGCAATGGCAGAAAATATACCGATTATCGGAAGTGTATTTTCCTATATTCAGGATGTCATTGATTTTAAAGGAGATTATAAAAAGTATGCCACTGGCACGGATGAGAGAGTGCAGGATCATGGAATTACGATATCCATGACAGAAGCCTATTGCGATGGAGCAAATTTATTTGTCTCTTATGTGATTGAGAGTCAGAAGAAGTTTACAGAATACAGTGACAATCAGATTTTCCAGAATCAGATTGGTTATGAGGGAATCACCAAAATAAAATCAGATGACAAAATTTATTCCTTAAATGATTGTGGAGCGGCAGGTGTGACCGGTAAATATGTGGATGAAAATACGTTTGCAGGATCACAGTATTTTGATCTTTCGGGAAAAGAATTTCCAGATCAGTTCCAATTGGAAATCTATATTTATAAGGTAACACTGATTGCAGAAAATGTAAAAAACCAAAATATTTCCATATGGGGACAATGGAAATTTTCAATCCCGATACAGGTCAACAAAGAAGATGTTACCATGTACGAAGTAAATGAATGGAACGAAGGATATTCCATAGATGAAGTGATTGTAACACCAATTATTACGACGATTAAAACGACTCACCCGGATATATACAGAGACAATTTCAATTATGATGTGCTTGTATATGGGGATGAAAATGGTACAGAAGAACTCACTATGCAGGGATTCTATGATGAAACGAAAGGTGTCTTTAAGGTTTCAACCAAAGATATTGCAACAGATTTGTATATTTATGTCATAGATGAAAGCAGGATGAGTAAAAAGAAAACGGACACAGATTTCAGGGAAGAATTGGAGCAGAGAGCGATTGTGCGTAAAGTGATTCATTTGCAATAAGAAAATCCCGGATGTAGATTTTCATACATCCGGGATTCTTTCTATGATTAATTATTTTCCTGAGTGTTTGTAGTCTCAGAATTTGCGGTTTCAGAGTTTTCCGTTTCGGAGGACTCTGTCTCGTTTACCTCGGTAGGTTCTTCGGTTTCTGTTGTAATGACATCAGGATCTTCATAAATTACCTCATCATTGCTTGCCCGTAAGATAATGCCCTGGGAACCGGTGATACTTACGGAAATCACATCGCCATCGGAAACATTATCCAGAGAAGTTGTCAGGATTCCGGAGGTAAGGTAAGTGGTAGGAACCTTCTCGCCATTTACAAAAATCTTGGCATTCTTTGTAAAGTTGGAACCGTAAACCGCTAAGGTATTATTCAATACATTTTTGCGGACGGATGTTACATTGACGTCTTCCACGTCCATGACAAGATCCGTTGCCGGATATAAATCCTCGCCGTTGTAAGCATATCTCTCACCGTAGAGAAGGTCATACTGGAGATTGTCAAGACCATTCTGGTAAGTGGAGGAATCTGCCTGTGTCTGTGTGTAAGTAAACATGGTTCCTTCATGGATACCCATCTGACCGGTAATGTGTGCTAATAACTGGTAAGCAGTCAGATCAGCGTCCTGTTTTGGAAGACCGAAGTTATTCCAGGTTGCATATTTTGTCTTGAAAATATCACCGGATTTCATATCGGAATCTTCAAGACCCATTGTAGGAAGGTGATCGCCAAACATAACAATAATGGTATCCTCACCGCGGCGGTTGACTGCATCAATGAGGTTTGCAATGAAGTTATCTGTGTTGTGGATCATGTTTACATAATATTCCCACTGATTATTGGAAGCTTCATCGGCAGCTCCGGTTACAGTGATCTCCGGATTCTCAATAATCTTTTCAGTTGGATAATCTCCATGGGAACCAACTGTGATCGTGTATACAAAGTCGGACTGATTTTCTGTTGCATCCATAGCTTTTACAGTCTCATTTACAAGAACTTTATCGGTTGGCCAGCTTCCACTTGGTGTGTACTCGGTAATGTTCATTAACTCTTTACTTGTAAATGTATCAAATCCCATTTTTGAAAATGCATTGTTTCTGCTGTAGAAGGTAGCAGTGTTGTTATGTACTACATGTGTGCCGTAACCAATAGAGGAAAGGTCAGATGCAATACTTTCAACGCTTGGGCAGTCAGACTGTTTTAAAATTGTTTTGTAAGGATACTCGCCGGTACCAAAGTACTGCATGCTCATACCGGTTAAAACTTCAAATTCTGTATTGGCAGTTCCGGCTCCGACAACAGGTACGGTAAGATAACCGGTGGTGAAGTTCTGCTCTAAACTGTGGAATGTTGGAATCGGATCTTCTGACATCTGAAGGAAATTCACATCATATGGATCGATAAAGGATTCCAGCAAAATACAGATAATATTTGGCTCTTTGCCAGCAGAAACAGTTGTTTCTTCTTTGGAAGAGTCCACTAAAGTTTCAATAGCGTCAATGGTTTCTTTGGAGTAATCATCCGGTTTATTCATTCCACGACCGACAACGCTTGTAGAGAAACCATAAACAAATCCGTAATCAGAGTATCCCTGTGCAATATTTGCAAAGTAAGAGGCAATAATATTAGAACTCTGTGCAGCCTGTGTTGTAATTGGAATACCGACAACTAACAGTGCAACGATCGCAAGCGGGGAAAGTACAATGTGGCGTTTTCCCTGATATTTCGGTCCTTTGATAAAGAAGAGAACCAGAAATATAATGAAAGAAGCAACCACAGCTACTACAACGGTAGCCTCTTCTGCAGTAAAATAATTGGTGTTCTGCATTGCAAACAGGTCTGGAAGCATTTTAAAATCGGTGTAGCTGAATGGAGTTACACGGTTGGAAAGGATGATTCCGTTGACTGTTCCGAGGAAAATCCAGAGTCCGGTGATCAGAACACGAAGCTGTGCTCTTGTCTTAAACAGGTAAACAATTGATAAGGAAGCAAATACAATAAAGGCATTGTAAAGGTAAGCCCATGTATGATTGCCTACGAAGGAAACAGCAGAGAAAAAGTCTCTTCTGGAGATCACTTCTACGGTAAAAGTAATAAAGCATGCTAAAATAAAGTGGAAAATAAGGGAATATCTATTGAAAAATGCAATTCTCTTATAATATTTCTCACTGTGTGGTTTCCTTTTTGGTAATTTTGAAAGAAAAACTTCTGCTTTTTCCTTTACCGGTGCAAATTTCTGGAATAATTTGTTCATTTTTTCTTTGACTGACTTGAATTTCTGTTTCATATACCCTCCTTGTTGGCAAAGGAAAATACAAAAAATTGATTTTCCTGTCTGCATCTGAGCTTTTTGCAATCGCTTTTGCAAAAAAAATACAGGTGCGTTACATCTATCAGCAGTTATGATAATCTGCAATGAAAAAGAGTTTTAAAAGCTCTTTTATTGTCCAAGTAAAACACATGTAAAATTACAGTAAAAAAATTATTTTTGATACTAAAAGAATATATCGCTTATGAGGGAAAAAAACAATTGGAAAGATAAATAAAAAAGAAGGAAGATTTCAGGATTTTCTATAAAATATGAATAAAAAATGAACAAACTATGACTAAATGAGAACATATAGCACCGGAGGCTATTTCACAAACTTGTTAATAGCCTCGTTTAAGTCTTTTAATACCTGCTCATCACCTGTTTCAATCGCATCTACCAGACAGTGGTTAATGTGATCTTCCAGAATGATTTTACCGATATTGTTAATTGCTGACCGCACTGCCGCAATCTGGATCAGGACTTCACTGCAGTCCCTTCCGTCCTCGATCATGGTCTTAACGGCTTCCATATGCCCGATCGCACGGTTCATACGGTTTAAAACTGCCTTTGTGCTTTCGTGATGGTGAGGGTGGGAATGTGAGTGACCGTGTTCGTGTGCTTCCTCATGCGTGTGTGTATAAACAGTACCGTCCTTGGCGATATGTGTATGTTCCATATGTACTCCTTTGTATTCTATAGTTACCAGTCACTATCCCAGTCTGTTGTTCCGGAATCCCAGCTGTCTCCGGAATCCCAGTCATAACTGCTGTCGGAATCAGAATCGGAAGTATAATGCTCGTCATAGTAACTGCTGTCCTCAAATTCTGTAAAGCTGGAAGTCCATTCGCTATCATCATTGTAGTTGAACTGATAGTCAGTTTTATTTGCTAAGACGTCGTCCGGAATCGAGGATTTGCTGACTTTTTCATAATCGCCACCGTAACCGTAGTCTTCGTACTCATACCAGCTATGGCGTGTGTTGGCGTAAATGGTGTCGTTATAGCGATAATAGCTGACATTGTAATAAGCGTGGAGCGGTGCAAATAATAAACAGAAGGAAATGACATAAATCACAACATAAGTCAGTAAAAATGTGCGACCGGACGACTTTTCCCCAATTACGTTATCATGAAATTTTTGCAGGAGAGGAACACGGCCACCAAATTTACCAGCCAGAATTAAACTTGCGATTGTCAGTCCGATTGCAAGAAAAACGGACCAGAACAGGGAAGCTCCGAATCCTTTGGCAAGCATATCGATAATGGCAATGGAGATCAGCCCCACAAAGCCGGCAAAAAAGATTGCAAAAGTGATGAGTATGTTTTTCCGCTTTTCTTTCTTCTGCTCCCGCGTGAGTGTCTGCTGTTGCTTTCTTGTCTGGTTATTTGCCTTCTGATTTAAAATCTCAGATTTTAATTTCAGATAAAGTTCATTGACAGCATAAGCTTCATCCGTGCCCTGATAGCGGATGGCACGTTCGCCGTTTGCCTTGTTTTTGTATACAATGAACTGGTCGCCATCCTGATAAATACCAAATGCTTTTGGTTTCTTATAATTGATGCCAATAAAAAATCTTGTTGTCTCATACGGCGGCAGGTGTCTGTCCTGATACCACTGCTGTAATTCGGCGATTGTTTTTGGTGTTTTATCGGCGGTTCGTTTGACTGCATTGTTTGTTGCCCCGCAAAATGGACATTTATCTGCAGTTTCTTCAATCATGGAACCACAGTATTCGCATTTTATCTGCATTTTCATTTCCTCCCCGGAAGTGGTGTGTTAGTCAGAATAGATTCTGTTTTACCACTTCTAACTTCTTTGGCCATGCTTTGGTATTTTTATATTATTACAGTATAGATTATATTATGACATTTATCTTTGACAGAATCAATAGGAAAAAGTGTTATTGCGGGCGAGCAGTAACGCTTGCATTTCCGGTATAAAGCAGATATAATTTCTACATCAGAATAAAAATGTTTTATCAACAAAAACTATACGATGGGGTATATCAGATTTGGTATACCCTGTTTTTTCTTCGCAAAACAAGGAGGCTAAATCCTCTGCTCACCAGAGGGTTCGCATTTTGCTTCGCAAAACAAGGAGGATTATGAATTTATTAGATATTATTGGACCGGTCATGGTTGGACCGTCCAGCTCCCATACAGCGGGAGCAGTAAAAATCGGGCGAGTCTGTCACAAACTGCTTGCAGAAAAAGTGGTAAGGGCAGATATCTTTTTTCACGGATCATTTCTGGCAACAGGAAAAGGACATGGAACGGATAAGGCGGTTGTGGCAGGACTTCTTGGAATGCAGGTGGATGACCCGGCGATTCCGCACAGCTTTGAGATCGCAGAGCGTGAGGGATTGCAGTTCACACTGTCCGGGATCGATCTTGGGGATGTGCATCCAAACTCTGTCAAATTGGAACTTACAGGCGAATCAGGAAGAACGCTGGAGGTAATCGCGGCATCCATCGGGGGCGGACGTATTGAAATCTGTGAGATCGATGGTCTGACAGCAAATTTCAGTGGAGATTATCCGACACTGATCGTGCATAATATTGACCAGCCGGGGCATGTTACAGAGGTAACATCCATGCTTGCCCACAAATCGGTCAACATCGCAACGATGCAGTTATACCGTGCAAGCCGCGGTGGAAATGCAGTTATGGTCATTGAGTGCGATCAGGAAATTCCGGCGGATGCACTCAAGTGGTTAGAACGGATGGAAGGAATTTTAAAAGTAACATATCTGAGTTTACTGTAGGGAGAGAAAAATGTATAAGTCCTTAGAAGAAATATGCGAAATGACAACAAAAGAAGGAAAGCCCTTCTGGAAAATCGTGCAGGAAGATGATTGCAGGGAGCAGGGAATCAGCGAGGGAAAAGCCTTTGAGCAGATGCGGGGCATGTATCAGGCAATGCGTGAGGCAGATGACAATTATGATGGAAAGCTGAAGTCTGCAAGCGGTCTGGTGGGAACAGACGGGGAAAAAATGCATGCAGCAAGAGAAGCAGGAACTTTGCTCTGTGGAAAATTTATTGGAAAAGTGATGGAAAAAGCTTTAAAGACAGGTGAATCCAATGCCTGCATGAAACGGATCGTTGCGGCACCGACTGCGGGCTCCTGCGGTGTTGTTCCGGCAGTTTTTCTCACATTAGAAGAGGAAAAACATTTTTCCGAAGAAAAAATGGTGGAAGCTCTTTATGTGGCGGCAGGAATCGGCGGCGTGATCGCAAACAGGGCGTTTCTCGCCGGGGCAGCCGGAGGTTGTCAGGCTGAGATCGGCTCGGCTTCGGCGATGGCGGCTGGAGGAGTGGCATACCTTATGGGTGGAGATGCCGAGCAGATTTCCCATGCGGCAGCCCTGGCATTGAAAAATCTGCTTGGACTTGCCTGTGATCCCGTGGCAGGTCTGGTCGAAGTGCCGTGTGTGAAACGCAATGTGATGGGAGCGGTCAATGCAATGACTTCGTCGGATATGGTCATGGCTGGAATCACAAGTAAAATTCCGCCGGATGAAGTGATAGACGCAATGCGTGCAATTGGACGCAGCATGAGCGAGGACATCCGCGAAACCGGAAAAGGAGGGCTTGCCGGAACTCCGACCGGAGTGGCAATCCGGGAACGGATGGCTGGGACACTATAACCGGAGTTTCACTTACCGTAGAGCAGCAGATTTTGTGGTGCTTTCTTAGGGTGTGAAGGGCAGATATAAGCGTCCTCTCACAAGTCAGAATTTTATATGTAATGAAAAAGAAAAACGGTATAAACGAAATATTATGTTTCTGTTCGCTGGACATTCCGATAGGCTTCTGAGCAACAATCTTGAGAAGCAGTGCTTCCCAAGATTGTTAGAATCCTATCTCCATAGCTCACAAAGAAAATAATATTTGTTTATACCGTTTTTCTTTCATTTACGTTGTGTGTCCAGCGAAGCTGGACCACACTAGCCGGTGTAAGTCCGGTCACGGTAATCGCCAGTGAGCCGTGTAGCTAAACTCGGTGCGTTGCAGTAATGCAGGGTACTAAGCGAGTGGATAAAGTAACCTCGGTAAGAGGGGCGAGCAATTATGCAGACCGTAACATAAAGTGAATTCTGCCGTATCGTTAGAAAGGTCTCTGAAAAGAGAGCAAAGGGAAGCTGAACCTTGGGCGTATGGGTGAAAGCCATGGAACGTGCGAAGAAACTGGAAAGCAGCACGGAGGAATCCCTCGGTATATAGGAAACGGTATGTATGAAAAGTGTGGTTCGGAACTGGAGAGACCCTACCCATCACCGAAAGGTAAAA
>OGDX01000924.1_pt1 | contig 17810 bp, 16 predicted proteins | sample 1570461 | NCBI WGS metagenome assembly OGDX01 (sample SAMEA2582172, study PRJEB24529) | metagenome
GAGGAAGCGTGCCCTCAGATTCTCCTATCCCTTGGTTTGGTTGAAAAAAATCAGCCTGCGGGCTCGGTCTGCCTGTAATTGGCAGTTTGTTTGTAAATTACGTCATAGTTGTTGTCCTGAGTTAAAGGTGTAAATCCACATCTGAATGCCAACACAAAACACTCCCTATCTACAAAGCTAAAACGCTTGGCATACCTGTCTTTCATACCAAAGGACTTAGTGTAACGCTTCATTGGCTTTATCGCCATCTCGTGTATATCGTATGGTGCTTTCGAGTTGCCTCGTGTCTAATGACTTTGAGGAAGTTCTTATACATGCTTGCATTCCGTAATGGTCGCGGCTGAACCTCACTTCCTCAATGGAGGCATCATGCAATTGAAACGACTTGGGAAGGTTGCCGCCCTCGTGGCTCTTTGTTCCGGCCTTTGCTTCAACGTATACGCCGCATCGAGCGAACTTGAAGCTATCATGAAGGAACGCAACCTCAGTGAAAAAGACATTCTTGCTGCAGCCAAAACTTATCAGCCTTCTGGACGAAGGGATGAATATTTGGTATTCAGCTCCGGTGGACAATCCGGTCAAGTGCTTGTTTACGGCGTACCATCAATGCGCATCTACAAGTACATTGCAGTTTTTACACCTGAGCCATGGCAAGGCTACGGATTCGATGAAGAATCAAAGAAAGTTCTCGAGGGCGGCAAGATTCGCGGTCGAGACATCAACTGGGGCGATTCGCATCACCCGGCCTTCACCGAGAAAAACGGCGAGTACACAGGCGACTATCTTTTCATCAACGATAAAGCAAACCCCAGACTTGCCGTCATTGACCTGAAGAGCTTCGAGACTGTACAGATTGTTAGCAATCCGGTCATCAAGAGCGAACACGGCGGAGCATTTGTAACGCCCAATTCCGAATATGTAATTGAAGCATCGCAATACGCTGCACCTCTCGACAACAACTATCATCCAATCGAAGCCTACGAAAGCCATTACCGCGGCGCGGTTACGATGTGGAAGTTTGACATGAAAAAAGGCCGCATCAACGAGAAGGAATCTTTCTCGCTTGAGTTGCCGCCTTACATGCAAGACCTCTCTGACGCCGGCAAGCTTGTCTCTGACGGATGGGCATTCATTAATTCCTTCAACACAGAGATGTACACCGGCGGCATCGAAGCCGGGCTTCCGCCAAATGAAGCCGGCATGAGCCGCAACGATCACGACTATCTTCACGTCTTCAATTGGAAGAAATTAGCCGAACTGGCTAAAGATCCAAAGAATGTACGCGTCATCAACGGCCATCGTGTCGTACCGATGGAAGTCGCAGTCGCCAACAACGCACTCTTCCTGATTCCGGAACCTAAAAGCCCGCACGGCGTGGATGTCTCCCCCGACGGACGATACATCGTGATCGGCGGCAAACTTGACACTCATGCTTCAGTCTATGACTTTGAAAAGATCAAAAAACTGATTGACAACAAGGAATTCAGCGGCAAGGATCCTTTTGGCATTCCCATTCTGGACATGCAAAAGAGCCTGCACGGTCAGGTCGAGCTCGGCTTAGGACCGTTGCACACGGCTTTTGATTCGAAGGACGGCATCCTTTACACATCGCTCTATGTCGATAGTCAGGTTGTGCGTTGGGACTATAAGAACCTCAAAGTCCTTGACCGAATCAACGTTCACTACAACATCGGTCACCTTGATTCGATGGAAGGCAAATCCACCAAACCCAAAGGTGATTGGCTGCTTGCTCTCGACAAACTCTCAATCGACCGATTCAATCCCGTGGGGCCGCTGCATCCTCAGAATCACCAGCTGATCGATATTTCCGGGCCCAAGATGGAACTTACGTACGATCTTCCGATTCCGCTTGGCGAGCCGCATGATGTCGTCTCGATATCAACAGACAAGTTGTCGCCGAAACTGGCATACGACATCGGAACCGACAGTCGAACAGAAAAACCTAGTCCTCATGCCACGCTTGCCGGTCAAGAGCGAATCGTGCGAGATGGCAAAAATGTCACCGTCTACGCCACAATGGTGCGTTCCCACATCAACCCTGAACGCATCACTGTCAACAAGGGCGATATCGTAACGATTCATCTTTCCAGCCTTGAGCGTGCTCAGGATGAAACGCACGGATTCGCTGTTGACGGTCTTGATGTTCACGCTTCGCTTGAGCCTGGCAAGGTGGCAACCGTGAAGTTTATCGCGGATGAGGAAGGCGTTTTCCCGTATTACTGCACCGAATTCTGCTCGGCCCTGCATTTGGAGATGATGGGGTATCTGCTTGTCAAAGATCCAAACAAGACCTATGAGAGCGTTCAGAAGAGCGCCTCTAAGTTGTCAAAAGAGCAACTTCAGGCTCAGTACAGCAAAATCCTTGAGACTAATAAGTCGACGGACGCTGTCATTCAAACTGTCGTTAAATACCTTAAGGAAAAAGGTTACGAAAAGTACCCGCCCATCAAGGCCATGGTTGTTGACGCGCTCAATCAATACGGCAGAATTCCTGAAGTTAAAGCTAAAGCAGACAAGGCTTACGCAGAAGGAAATCTGGATCAAGCCGTCCTCTGGGAAAACCAGATTTGGCAATACATGGTTAAAACTGCTGACGTTGGTCTTCGTGCAAAAGCACGCCTCGCCCGTGAACTGGCAACTCCGATGTCTACGGCAGCTGCACAAGGTGAAAAAGCCTATCTACGCGGCGGCTGTAATGGCTGTCACGTCATCGGCCAAGTATCTTCCGGTCCCGATCTGACGGGCGCTGTTGCTCGCAAGGGCGAAAAATGGGTTTACGAATTTACGCTCAATCCCGAAAGTAAATTCAACGAACCATATGTCAAGGCCATCATCGAATACTTCAACCTTCGCATGCCAAATCAGCACATGAGCGAACAAGAGTCCAAAGATATCGTGGAATACCTGAAGTGGGTTGACGACAACGCTGACCTCTTCTAGTTCGTTGCTTTGAAGTATGAGAAGCATTTCTCCGTCAGTCCGCTTTATTTGCGGACTGCCGGGAAATGCTCAGATGAAGTGAGGTGTCAATCGTGCAGTCGATCAAAAAATCAAACCTATACGCATTAATTGCTTTGTTGCTTCTTGTAATCGGCTTCACCTTTCCATCAATCGCCTTTTACAAGGTCCCCCAAAAGATTCAGGCAGGGCAAATCGACGACATTCCCAGTTATGTCTATCCACTTTGGAATCTGTATCAAACCGGCCGTTATGTCAGTCCCTATACCCCTAAGGGAGCTGAACGTGACCTAGCGAAAATGATCGAACGAAAAGGCGAAATCGGAATGATGTCTCTTCCGATTTGGTACGTTGCCCTGGAAGCGCCGAACTATCCTAAGACCGCATTTCCAGAAGGAATTCCCGTGTGGTTCCATGTAGACGGATTTTCCGGCGACATCCATGAGATGAACACCATTAATCACTACGTCGGGATGTACCCGCTCGAAGAAGGCGCCAAGCGTGAAAGAGCAGCCGGTCCGTTCATCATGCTGGGCATGTCGCTCATGATTGTACTTTTCATTGCTTGCCACTCTCGCTGGAGCACCTGGCTCCTGTTGCCCTGCGCTCTTTTCCCGGTGGGATTTTTCACGTTCTATGCAGGTTGGATGTATTGGTTCGGGCACAACATGCAGGAATGGGGAGCATTCAAACTTAAAGCTTTCATGCCTACAGCGCTTGGTGTTGGCCATGTGGCCCACTTTACAACCAAAAGCTTCCCCTCGATTGGTTTTTGGGTTTTAACCGTTATCGCTTGCCTGAGTGTGCTGGCCATCCTTGCACGACGTAAAGAACTTTCCGTCAACTAAATTGTCGGAGACAAGCGGATGATTTGCCGTACCTTATCTCTGTTGGTTATTTTGGTGCTGGCTCTGCCAAGCGCCGAAGCGTCTGAGCTGCAACAGGCTGTTGACAAGGCTCCCCCGGGCGCGGTTATTGAACTCGGCACCGGTCTTTATGAAGGCAACATCACAATCAGTAAGCCGCTGACTATTCGCGGAACCGAACCTCACGCCACAGTCCGAGGTAACGGCAAAGGCAGCGTTATCACTGTGACCTCCCCTTTTGTCACGATTGAAAATCTAACAATCGAAAAAAGCGGTGAAGAACACCAAACTGTTGATGCCGGAGTGACAGTACGAGGAGCTCACCACGTCAAAATCGTCGGCAACGTCATCCGTGATTGTCTTTTCGGGGTCAATTTTGAGCAAACCAATCAATCAATTATTGAAAACAACCGGATTCGATCAAAACAAAGAAGTTTAGGCCTGAGAGGCGACGGCATCCGTCTCTGGTACAGCCACGCGAACCATATTCGTCTTAACCATACGACTGACGTTCGAGACAACGTTTTCTGGTATTCGAGCGCCAACAAGATTCAAGACAATGTCGGTCGTGATTCCCGCTACTCACTGCACTTCATGTATGCCGACCGAAATGAAGTCGTACGCAATGACTATCAAAACAACTCTGTCGGCATCTTTTTGATGTTCAGTCAAGGTTCCATCGTCAAAGAAAATCTGGTCGCAAACTCCACCGGTCCCTTTGGAATCGGCATCGGAATGAAGGAATCGAGCGACGCTCTAGTCGAGAACAACGATATTTTCTACAACGCCAGAGGTTTCTATCTGGACAGTTCTCCCTACCAGCCGGGAACCATCAACAAATTCAAAGGCAATCGAGTTCAGTTCAACACAATCGCCTTCTTGCTGCATGGCACGTTATTGCCGTCAGTCTTTGAAGACAATGCTTTTCTTGGAAATATTGACGACGTAGCCAACGATACGCCCGAAAGCAAGCTTCACCTCAACACTTGGCGGGCGAATTACTGGGACAAATATCAGGGCTTTGATCGCGATCACGATGGATTCGGAGACACTCCGCATGAGCAATGGATGTTTGCCGACCGCATCTGGAACTATCTGCCGGCATCAAAGCTCTTTTACGGATCACCTGTGCTGGGATTCATGAATTTCTTGTGGCGCATGATGCCCTTTTCAGAACCTGAACTCGTCGCTCGTGATTCTCAGCCACGTCTTTTTAAATCGCAATGGAGAAAGCCATGAAACGTTGGAACCGGCGCACGGTTTTGATTTCTACAGTTGCCGCAGCTTCTGCTGCTACAACTGGCGCCGGCATCTGGCTTCTGGCCGGACGCAGTCGGGCTAAAGGACTATTGAGGCCGCCCGGAGCTCTCGATGAAGAGGCTTTCCTGGCTTCCTGTATCAAGTGCGGGCAATGCATACAAGTTTGTCCCTACCATTCGCTCAAGCTGCTGGACCTCGCAGCGGGTATTGATATGGGCACGCCGGCAGTGGATGCAAGACAACGCGGATGCTATTTGTGCGACCTCTTCCCTTGCATCTTGTGCTGTCCGTCCGGAGCCCTGGACGCTGAAGTCCGAGAAATCAAACAGGTGCAAATGGGTATTGCTGTATTACACGACCCTCAACGCTGTTGGGCTGTCGACGATAAACCTGTAACTGAGAAATGGCTTGCTGAACTGAAAAGCCACGGCAATGAAACGGATCTGGAACAAACTTTCAACGCAAAGCTCATGAAGTCAGTCAACAAGCCTTGTCGCCTTTGCGAAGAAGTTTGTCCCATACCCAAAAGAGAAACAGCTATTGCCATCCAAAATGGTGTGCCTGTTATCGGTCGCGGCTGTGTCGGTTGCGGAGCTTGTGTTGAGGTTTGTCCGGAAGGAATCTTTGAAATTGCTGCGCGCAAAAAATTTGATGACGTGTACAAAAACCAAGGAGGCAGATCATGATGGTAATGAGCGTTATCCGCAAAGCTGCGTCCTTTGTTTTGTGCATCGGGGCCGTAACAGCACTCAGCGGCTGCGGAGAGAAAGAAAAGGATGTCCATCCCATTGAAGCAGTTCTTAAGCCGGGAAAAATTACCATCGTAGCGTCAAAGAACCATAAAGAGCCTCACACGGACAAGTTCCGCACGTTGGACATTAAAGGTCAAAGTCAGATCAGCTATGCCCCGAAAGGACAAGAAATAACCGAAGCCGTCAAGAACGTTCAGGTCGTGGTCGCCAGCCGCAACAATCCCTACGCGAGCATTCACGCCAACATCCTGTCAAAGCGATTAAGCAAAGAATTCATTGTGTTGTGTTCTGCATGTCACGACGATTACGGCAACGGCGTCATTGGTCCGTCGCTGATCGGCAAAACCGATGCTGAAGTCCTGGAAATGATCGACAAATATTCAGCTCAGCCAGACGCCAACGTATTGATGACTGATTTAGTTCACCGTATGTCGCGTGAGCAAATCCGTTTCATTGTCCAAGATATCGCTCGTTTCAATGCTGAAATTGCCGCAGAAAACAAAGAGGGTAAAAACGCGGAATGGCTCAAAGTGCTGATGCCCCAGAAAAAGGAGAAATGAGATGGCAGTAAACAAATCACTTGCGATCGCCGGTTGTCTGATTACAGGGCTACTTGCGGGGTGGATGCTTATGGAAGCCGAGTCTGTTTCTTCAAGTGCGAATGCTGATGCAACACCTCAAACAAAAGCCGTTTCAGCCCAAGGAAAAACTGAAGATGCCCAAGAAATAGAAATTCATATGGCTGTTTCACCAAAGCAAAATAAAGATTCCAAACACGATCCTCGATTAGTAATTGCTCAGGAAAATCTTTCTCTGCTTTACATAGTGAAATGTTCGGCGTGCCATGGTCGTGATGGGAAAGGCCCCGTTGGTCGATCAATTGCCGGCAAGTCCTATGAGTACAACCTTGAAAAACTTCAGTTGTACAAGGCCAACAAAGTAGAAAACACCATGATGGAAGACATGCTCACTCGCACAAGCGACGAAGAGCTCAAAATGTTGTCGCGTGAAATTTCGGCCTTCAAATAGATCGCAAGGAGTTTCTCAATGATTGCGCCTATTCCGAAAGATCCTGGTTTTTTCAAACGCAAGAGCATTGACGGCAAAACGCACTGGAAAGTCAAACCTTGGCGCTGGCTTGTCACTCTGGGGTTGGCTGGTTGCTTTTTGCTCTCCTACGGTCTGGACATTCAGGCATTGGAAGGTTCAATGGTTGCGAGCCGCTTGATGGGGTTTCATTTAGTTGACCTCTATTGCGGACTGGAAGTCATAGCAGCTCACGGTGAGATAGCCCCCAATCTGCTTTTGGGCATGATTTTTGTTACCGTTGTTTATTTCATTGCGGGAGGACGGAGTTTTTGCGCTTGGGCCTGTCCTTTCGGTCTGCTTTCCGAGTGGGGTGAAATACTTCATAAATATTTGGTCCGCAAAGGATGGATCAAAAAACGCAAGCGCATCACGACCGCCACAAAGTACGTTTTTGTGGTGAGCTTTCTTGCCTCTAGTTTCGTTTCGGGATATTTAGTCTTTGAACACATCAATGTTGTGGGGCTTCTCTCTCGTCTGCTTATATACGGTCTTGTGGAATCATCCCTTATCATCGTTTTCGTCCTTGCCGTTGAAATCTTTTTCTATCAACGCCTATGGTGCCGTTCGGTGTGTCCAAGCGGAGCTGTTTACGGACTCATGAATCGAGTCACGATTATTCGCATTGAGGCAGACCGGTCCAAATGTGACAAATGCGGTGCCTGCACACCGGCTTGCCATGTACCGGAAGCCCTTGCCGCAGTCTTTGAAAAGGATAAGACTCCGGTTTTTCTCAATTCCACAGACTGCACGATGTGCGCCAAATGCATGGATGCCTGTTCGCGAGACGTTTTTAGTTTCAGCCACCGGCTCAAAAAACTTGTGTGAGACAACCATGATCAAGATCCAAAATGCCACCAAGTCTTTCGGCCCTCAAACCGTTCTCAACGGGATCAGCCTTGAAGTCGCGCCTGCCGAACATATCATTATTTTGGGACAAAACGGCGCTGGGAAAACGACTTTGCTTCGGTGTCTTCTCGGTCATTATCGTCTTAATGCCGGAAACGTCAGGGTCGCGGGTTTCGACCCTGTTGTGAATCATCGAACCGCGCTTGAGAAAGTTGCCTTTATTCCTCAATTACCTCCGCCGCTGCCTTTTTCCATTCGATCTCTATTCGAATTTGCCTCCAAGACAGCAGGGCTTGACGAGGAACTGGGCATCGACTATTGCCATCAGTTCGGTCTCAAAATCGAAGACCATTGGTACAAGCCTTTTCACCAACTCTCCGGCGGCATGAAGCAGAAGGTCCTTGCTTCGCTTGCCTTTGCCAGAAACTGCCCGATCATGTTCTTTGACGAACCGACAGCCAATCTTGATGCCAACGGTCGCCAAACATTCGCCGATTTGCTTCGGGAACCATCTCGGGCCAATACGACAATGATTTTCATCAGTCATCGGATCGAGGAACTCGATACCGTTCTTAGCAGAGCCGTGTGGCTCGATTTCGGGAGGATTGTCAAGGATGAGAAACTTTAAATCCACACGAGGGATCAAAACCACCTGTCTCCTAACAGCCCTACTGTCAGTTGTTGGATGCTCCAAAGAAATCAACATCGCCGCAGTCGATCCGAGCTGGGATCGCGATGTCTGCGAACGCTGCAAGATGATGGTGAGCGACAAAAACTACTCGGCTCAGATCGTTGATGCGACAAACGGCAAGCATTTTTACTTTGATGATTTGGGATGCGCCTTGAGCTGGCTGACAGAAACAAAGCCTGCTTGGGCAAAAGATGCGCTTGTTTACGCCAATGCCGCGGACAGCGGCAAGTGGATCAACGTGAAATCGGGCGTTCTAGCTGTTTCCTTTATTACACCCATGTCATTTGGTATCGGAGTTTTTGAAAGCAAAGAACATGTTCCAAACGACAAGCAGATTATCGGCTACGACGAAGCTGTCAAACGAGTTGAGGCCGTAAAGAAAGAAAAGAGCAACGCTGCTCACCGAGCGCCGTAGTTCCTCCTTTGAGGAATTGCTCAGACAACAGCAGCGTGCCTGGAGAACAATTAAGGGGCTTTTTGATGAAAACATGCCTGGTCTTATTTCGCATGGATATCGCGAGCGCAATGCATTCAAAATGGTTTTGGGGGTATAGCCTTGTCGTCATTGCCGGCATTATCGGCATCTTTGCCGCCGGCGTCACCGACAGCCGAGTCATGGGATTCACCGGACTCACCCGACTGCTCTTGATTTTCATTCAGGCATGCAATCTCGTGCTACCGATCTTTATCCTCGTGAGCACTGTCCGAACGTTGGTAAAGGAGCGTGAAACCAATGTTTTCGAGTATCTTTTAAGTTACCCAGTCAGTCCTGCCCAATACTACTGGGCAAAAGCTCTTTCACGTTTCGTACTGATTACGGTTCCCCTTTTGGTTGCGCTTGCGGCAGCCGTCGCACTCTCCGTCATAAGATCTCAGGCCGTTCCGTGGTCTCTCGTTGCGCTTTACGCCGGACTGCTGACTGTCAACTCACTCTATTACATCGGTGTAAGTTTTCTTTTGTCATCTTGCGTCAAAACCCAAGAACAAGGCCTGGCCTTTGCATTTTTTGTCTGGCTTTTGTTTGTAGCTTTTTTAGACATCGTGCTTTTAGGGCTTCTTATACAGGCTTTGGTACCTGAAAATGTAATTTATTTCCTTGCTTGCATCAATCCGATACAGATCTTCAAGATTGCGGCAATCTCTCTCTTTGATCCAGTGCTTTCAGTCATCGGTCCTGCGGCGTATTTCATTCTCGACAGTTTCGGAAACAGCGGGCTGATAGCTTATGCTTTCACCTATCTGGGCGTCTTTGGTCTGCTGTTTCTTTTGGTCGGCTACGTCGTCTTCAGCCGAAAAGACTTGATTTAACGCGTTTCATCCATGTCGAGAGATACGCTCTGCGATTTGTCTCATTTTCTGTCGCGTACCTTTCTGTCTGCCTTTTTTTGTCTGAGCCTGGCACCCTATTCCTGCAACATTGGGGCTCAGACAAAGGTCTGGGGACAAACCAGTGAGCCGCCTATTCGGGTCGGAGCTTTGCAGCGCTCTGATCTGGAAGGGCTTCCTACACAACAAGTGATTCTGCTTGACCGTCTGCGACGCGAGCTACATCCTAGACGCGTAAACATGCAGTACTTCAGCCAAAAAGAATTAAGCAGCGCCATCGCTGCACACTCTCTTGACTTCATCATCTGCGATTCTCTCAGCTTTGCCGAATTGCAGAAAAACAATGAACTGCGTCCGCTGGCCGGCCTGGTTTATCCCCAGGCCGTTGATGCCGATCATATGACCGCATCCACTGTCTTCATTCGCAGATCCGAGCAAACATCCTCTTTAACGTCCCTAAACTCTCTACGCGGCAAACATCTCGCAACACTCTCGACAGACTCATTCGGCGGATTCATTGCGCTGCAGGCAGAACTTTATGAGTTGGGCATCAAGCCGACTGAGTTCTGGAACTCCATCAAACAAACCCAGGGCTCCCACGAAGCGGTCATTGAAGCGGTACAAAAAGGGGCTGTGGGCGTTCTTCCCGCCTGCACGCTTGAGATCATGGCCTCTCAGGGGCTGATCCGACTGGAAGATTTTGCCATTATCGGCAAACAAGCAAGTCCGGTATTGAAGTGTGCTCATTCCACTGCAATATATCCCGGCTGGCTTCTGGCTTCCGTGTCAGGAGTTGATATGGCGACGGTACGTACTGTCGCCTCTTCTGCTTTATCCAGTGCTGCCGTTGGCTCTCTCCAGTGGAGCTTTCCGCCGACTGACTTTCATTCAATCCAGGATCTTTTGGTTGATCTTCGTCTGGGCCCCTACGCAGGCATGGGCGATCAAATCATTGCCGATGTCCTTTATCGCTACCGATGGTGGTTTGTCAGCGTCCTTTGCTTCGTGATCATTATTTTGTTGCATAGCTTTCTTGTGGCGCGTCAAGTCCGCATCCGCACCCGAGATCTGCGCAATCTGATGATTGAGCAAAAACGCATGGCCAACGAAATGATGCAAACCCGCTCGCGACTCCAGTCTATGGAAAAGATGCAAACGGTCAGCCATATGTCAGCCACATTTGCTCATGAACTCAAGCAGCCGATCAGTGCTATTCGCAATTTCGCGTTGGGATTGATGCGTCGCAGCCAGCGCGATGAGCTTGACGCGGAAACTCTGTGCGCTATTCTCGGTAAAGTCATTTACCTGACCGATCAGGCCTCGGACATTGTGGCGCATGTACGTCAGTACGCTAAACATGGCAACGTTCAGCGTGAACGTGTAGATCTGCGAGTGATCGCCAAGTCTGCATTAGAAACTTTCAACAAGTCAGTAGACAGTCATGTCACACCAAAGTTACGGGAAGGAACCGTTCCCGTCTGGGTTGAAATCAACTGCTGGGAATTTGAGCTCGCTGTTTTGAATCTGTTGAAAAACTCTGCTGAAGCCTTGAAGAAAACACCTCAACCACAGATCACGATTGATGTCCTGCAAGACACATATCATGCCAAGCTTAGAGTTATTGATAACGGTGTCGGACTCGATGACGAATTGCTCAAAAATATCTTTACACCGTTTTTTTCCACCAAGCGGTCCGGCATGGGGTTGGGTCTGTCTATTGCGATGAGCGTCGCCGAACGCCACGGCGGTCGACTCAACGCTCGCCGCAATGAAGATGGCGGGGTAACAATGGAATTTGTCCTACCACTCTGTTCAGAGAAAGTTTCTCATATCGAGGCACCTTTGAATTCCTAACTCTGATCCCCTGTTTGAGATCTTATTTCCCAACTAAAGCTAATCATGATGACCTGCAACACGCCTCAAACTCAAACCGTTGTGAAGCAAACTCCGACAGACGCCGTCATCCGCATTGTTGATGATGACGAAATGATGCGCAGTTCCTGGGAGTTTTTACTTGAAGGAGAAAAAAGATGCGTACGGTCATATGCCGACGCCCTTGACTTCATTGAAAATGACGACTTCGAAAGCCCGGGCTGCCTACTGCTTGATATACGCATGCCCAACATGTCCGGGCTGGAGTTGCAAGAATTAATGAGCATCAAAGGCATAGAGCTGCCAATCGTTTTCGTATCAGGACACGGAGAAATCGATATGGTAGTCCATGCCCTCAAGCATGGGGCCTGTGACTTTTTGCAAAAGCCTGTTGACGAAACCCGACTTTTAAATGCTCTGGATGCCGCCATCGAACGCGACTTAAAGCGGCGTGCCACAGCAAAACGCATTCAAACCATTGCCGATCGGTATGCAACCCTGACAGCAAGGGAAAAAGAAGTCGTTAATTTAGTTGCGCAGGGCTTGATGAATAAAGTTGTAGCCGCGGAAATGGGAATCAGCGAACGTACGGTTCAAATTCATCGTGGAGTTGCTTGCAGAAAGCTAGGTGCCCGGTCTGTAGTCGACCTTGTCCGAATTCTGCAAAGTCTTGGATTGACCAGGTGACAAAACAGCCATGGCAACCCAAATTAATATAAAAATATGTACACTGTAATAACGAAATTTATACGAAAAAACGTTATTGCGATTTTTAGAGTAAGAAAATGGATTAGGTTCCGCGTGGACGGGCGCCTTGAAGCTTCGGACAACCTCTATGACTAAAATCACATAGAGGTAAACGATATGAAAGAGTTGCTGTTGCTAGCTTAGGAATAGTTTTTGATCTGCCTGCGGAATTCATGCTACAAGAACTCTCACAAGGAAAACTTGTGCAAGTTCTCAAAGGTTGGCATCGTTAGCCATTTCCTCGTAGTGTCATTATCAGTAAAAAGAATTTTGCTCTACGTCCAGAATTAAGAGAATTCGCAGATTTGCTGGTTGTACGAGAACGCGAAGAATCTTTTAAACGCGAAATGCAAGTTTTTTCGGTTCTTCACGAAAATCCTTCGGATTACAGATAATTTTAACATTTGCAGAAAAAAGGTTGCTACGGAAGCAGTGAAAGTAGCAACCCTAGACGAATGATTTTTCCGCAATTCCAATTTGTTTAACTTAAGGAACTGTCATTGGAAATTCATGACAGCCATTGCAGAACAATACGGACTTTTTGTGTCCCGAATGACAACGTGTGCAAGGGACTTCTCCCTGATGACTATCGTGAGGATTGACATCAAGCTCTTCGGTTTTTTCAGCAATTTTCTTATAACTGCCGTGACACGCAATGCAGGTTCCTTCAGTAATGTTTTTTTGGGGAGGCATTGAAGTGTGACAATTTTCACATTTGACACCACGCGTGCCATGCCTGTCAGCCAAAGATGCTGCATCAACGCTTTGCAAAAATGAAACGAAAGCAAAGACAGCTATTAGGTTAAATATTTTGACAACATGTTTCACAATCGCCCCCTTAATTCCGAGCTAGACTTTAAAGAAAGTCTGGCTCGGAATAGCAAACTTTAGCCTAAAGCTTGGTGCTTAACTCCACGCTTGTTCTGCTGCAGCGTTTTTGCCGGCAATGCGACCAAAAACTAGAGATTCTGCGTTATTGCAGGCACCTTGGTAGATAGAACCCCAAATGGAACCAAGCTCGCCAGCCACGTAGAGGCGCGGAATTACTTTTCCGGTTACATCGACTATGCGAGCTGATGCGTCTCGTTTAGGACCTCCTTGAGTATTCAGAAGTGAAGGCATCAGTTTGATGGCATAGAACGGTGCCTTTGTGATTGGCGCTGAAAACAAAGGAGCATCTTGGTCAAGGTAAGCTGCTTTTTCACCAACCTTCTTACGGATCGGGCGATTAAACTCTGTGTCCTTGCCAGAAGAAACGTCTTTGTTCCAACGCTCAACCGTTGCTTTTAGGGCATCAACAGGTACCTCAATCTTCTTGGCTAGTTCCTCAATGCTATCGCCTTTGATTACCACTCCATTCTTAATTTCTTGACTGCTGTCTTTGCTCCATGTATACCCTTCAACAACGGAAGCGTAGCCAGAGTTCAAGAATCCCATGGGACCAGCAAGGCGAGCATCTTCGTCAAAGATCACATAAGCGGGAATGGCAGGATAACGGTGGCGAATCGGATCAAATTTATTGGTGGCATATAGCATCGTATGTGTATCAACGGTTTTCTCGTCCACGAAACGTTTGCCATCACCGTCAACATAGATATAACTTGGTGCGTTAATACCAAAGAAGAAGCGAGCTTTGCAACCTGGTAAATCGCAACCAAGTGGGCAGGAGTAACTAGTCATATGCCATATACGTGCGCCCATAGCTTGAGCCATGCGCAGGCCATCACCTGTATTGCCAGGGTTACCCAAACCTCCGATCATGTCCCCCTGTGCGAAGTTCTTTAGACTTTCAGCGTCAAATTCATAACCTCCAGTAGCAAGAACGACAGCTTTCTTAGCCTTAATATTAATCTTCTTACCTTTTCGTTTTGCAACAACACCAACAACTTCACCATCTCGATGGATTAATTCCATGGCAGGAGTTTCGCACCAGACAGGGATTTTCCGCTGCTCAATGGCATATGAGTACACGTCCCACAGGGCAGGACCGCCTGGCTTCTTTGCCCGAACGCGAAACTTTCGAATGGTGTCTGCACAAGGTAGGTTCTTAAAGCCTGCATAGCCATAAACCGATAGTTTAGTTTCAGGTTTAAGACTCTTTAAATACTGATCGGATTCAGCAGCAAGATCGCAAAAGATACGAACTTGCTTTTCATCACAGTCATTTTTTGCATACTCGAAAGTTTTCATTAAATAAGTGTAGGCATCGTCGGCGCTTTTAGGAATCATGACTCCGCCAGCTGAAACGGCAGTATTTCCGCCTCCCGAAGGCATTTTCTCAATAATCAATACCTTTGCACCGGCATCGTGTGCACTAATGGCGGCCGAGGCACCTGCACCGCCATAACCAACGACAACAACGTCATATTCAGCGTCCCATTTGAGATCCTTGTCGTTGCGAATACTCGCAGCAAAACCTGTTGCTGCCGGTGCTGCAATAGCGGCTAGTGCAGCACTGGAAAGCATTGTTCTTCGACTGATTGTGCTCATATTCTCCTCCTCAGAGTCGTACCAAAACTGGTCATACGAGCATTGTCAGGTCAAAGGGTACTCAAGTAGTTTGTCGGATATCAATGGTCATTGATCTCTTGCATGAAGGCATTTAATTCAGCCACATTAGCGATTCCAAGTTTTTTCATGCTTCTTTGTCGATGTCCTTCGATTGTCCGGATGCTGAGACCGAGTCGTTCGGCAATCGTGCGGTTCAAAAGCCCTTCAGAAAGAAAGATCAAAATTTGTTTTTCTCTGGATGTTAGGCTGTCCCAATGGGCCTGTGCCTGCGCCAACCGAAAAGAATGAGGTAGATTAGCCTTTCGCAGGGTTCGGGAGATTGTGGTTAGTAAGCGTTCGTTGTCAACTGGCTTAACGAGAAAATCGTATGCTCCTGCCTTCATGGCTTCTACCGCCATCTCAATATCACCGTGGCCAGTTAAAAAGATGATAGGTATATCAATACCTCGAGCATTCAGTATTTGTTGAATTTCGAGTCCGCTCATTCCAGGCATGCGAATGTCTAACAATACGCAACCAGGGCTAGAGTGAATGTCTGTAGTGAGGAAACTTTCACCACTTGAGTAAAGCGAAACCTCCCAGCCATCAGCTCGAAGAACAAACGCAAGAGAAGATCGTATGTCTTCATCGTCGTCAACGATACGAAATACAACGTTTTTCATGATTGAGTCATGTTTATCGGATTAACTAAGGGAAACCGTAGTTGAACAATCAAGCCTTGTGCAGGATCAGGTTTGTTTAGGAAAAGAATTTCACCTTTGGCTCTTTCTACAATACTACGCACGATGCAGAGACCTAGTCCAAGTCCATTTTTTTTGGTGGTGTGAGGTTCAAAGTTGCAAATACGGGAAAATTCAGCAGGACTTAGTCTTTTTCCGTTATCTTCAACTCTAATTTGCAGTTGATTTTTTTCAATAGAACAACGTAAATAGATTTTTGGATCGTACCTATCCGAAAGAACCTCCGAAGCATTTTGGAGAATATTTTGTAATAGCAATTCGAACTCAAGTCTATTAATGTATATGAAAGCAAACTTCTGGACATAAGTTTCTTCAATTTGATGACAATATCGACCACTTTTACGAAATTGTTCTACGATTTTTTTTATTTCAGCAATGGCGTCAAAAATTTCAGTCGGTGTTTGTCCCTTAGCGTATGAACGAACATGATCAATCGTTCGCCCTGATTTAGAAGCAAGATTTGATATTTTTTGTATAGTTTCTCTAAATAGATCAGGTGATAATGCATTGTTTTCATGCATTTTCAGCAGTCCAAAACAATACGAAGAAATAGCTCCCAAAGGTTGCTTTAATTCATGAGCTAATAAAGTGCCCATTTGTGTGACTGCGCCCAGTTTCTGCATCTTGTCCATTCGCTCAGCAGCCAATCGAGATTGAACCTCAAGTTGCATTTCGTGTTGGTGCAACTTTGATAGCTCCACGCGGGCACGTTTTACCAATGCCGCAGAGCGAAAACTGTGCGCTATAGCGCCAATAACGGCAAACAACCCAAGAAATATCCACAATTTATACTCATCCCAAACTCGGCTAAGAGTCCATTGCCGCAGATAAAAAAATGGACCAATTTTCAAAGTCCGAAACAAGGAATCGACTGCAGTGAAATCAGTCGCAATGCCCCAGCGAAGCCCATTTCCAACAGCAGGCATAGAGAATAGAGCTCGAGCTACGTCGCGTGTTACCGAAGGAACTGCTCTAGGCAGTGTAGAAAAAGTCCAGTTTGGATACAGATCAGTTGAGCTCACGCACCCTAGCCAGGGGACGCTTTTTGGAGAAATGACCTTTAAGTCAGCAGTATCTTCTAAGGTTTCTAGGGAACATGTGCGTATAACACCTACATCTGCTTTCTTTTCGCGGATTGCCTTTACGACATCGCCCGTATCAACGCCAAGTGAGCGAATTTGATGGAAAAATTTTTCAGGATTATACCCCTGTTTACTCAACTCTCCCATGGCAATCTGAAATCCCGAAAAGCCAGTATCTTGGTTTATTGCTAAATTTTTGTTTTGTAAATCAGAAATGCTATTTAAGTCAGAACGACTAGAAAGCGCAAAAAAAACGGATCCTTCAGCTTTGTTAGGGTTTGGTGTGCGATCACTAATAACTGTTGCTATATCTTTAGCACCAACCTCAATAAAGGTCATTCGGCGATAAAAGCCGGCGGAAGTTAGCATGAAATCACAACATCCGTTTTGGATGCTTTGTGCGAATGATTCAAGTGTAGGTTTTTTAATAATTTCTAATTTGCGAGGGTAAATAGCTTTTTGAATTGCATCAACGGTTGCTGGAATAATTGACTCATTCATAGAGTATGGAGAAAATGGACTTATACCAACCACAACAGTTGAAGATTGATTGGAATATACTGATGAAGTGACAAATAAATACAGAATAAAGAGAAAAAAAGTATATTGTGCAAGACGCATGATACTTCCTTAGCTAATTATCTTCGATAATGCGTTACTTTTAATGCATGCAGTATTTACAGATCATTTTGATCGGTAAAATCCTGAACGAAATGTTCTTCGAACTCAAGGGCATGACGCGTCACTTGCTTCTCAAGAAACTCGACTCTCTTGCAAGCGCGTTCAAGACGTTGCTCCTCAGTTCCCTGTGAAACCGCCGTCGCTTTCGGAGATTTTCGAATCAATAATATGGCAAGCTCCAGTATATTGATATGCGGCTTGGGAATTTCTTTATCCCAAGCATAAAGCGTTTGATGAGATACGGAGAACTCTCGAGCCACACTAATGACCGGACGATCAGACCGCCTCATAGTCAGCACGGCTCTGACCTGGGTTGTCAAGCGCAATGACTTTTTTCCAGGGTAAACGCAATGAGACCTTTCCAGAGA
>OGDX01000953.1_pt1 | contig 17367 bp, 17 predicted proteins | sample 1570461 | NCBI WGS metagenome assembly OGDX01 (sample SAMEA2582172, study PRJEB24529) | metagenome
AGCGGCGCAGGATGCGCACACAGGCCGAGTGGAAGGTGGAGGCAAACACCTCGTCCCCCTCTTCGCCGCCCAGCATATTGCGCAGGCGCTCCTTGAGCTCCCCTGCCGCCTTGTTGGTAAAGGTGATGGCCATCACGTTCCAGCTGCGGACAGCATTCTGCCGCAGCATCCCGTCCAGCCAGGCGGGCGCATCGGTGCCGGTCATAATTGCCGTTTTCAGGGCCTTGACATCCTCCTCTGTCACCTCACGGGTGGTCCAGCTGGAACCGTGGGCCGAGCCAAACCGAATCAGGTTTGCAATGCGGTTGACCAGAACAGTGGTCTTGCCGCTGCCTGCACCGGCCAGAATGAGCAGCGGGCCGTCGGTGGTAAATACCGCCTGCCGCTGCATATCGTTCAGGCGGCCAAACTGCTTTTCAATATAGGTATCGCGCAGAGCGCAGAATTCCTGTTGGAGACTTGCTGCCATTGTTTCACCTGTTCTTCTATAAAATCACTTATTTTATAAGTATATCACAATTCAAGAGGGTTGTACATAAAAAACCGCCCTTCCTGCATAGCACAGGAGGGGCGGCAGTGTTCAGATAAAGCTTAGCCGAAGATGTTGATCAGGATACCGGCAGCAACTGCAGAACCGATAACGCCAGCGACGTTGGGGCCCATGGCGTGCATCAGCAGGAAGTTGGAGGGGTTCTCGCTCTGGCCGACCTTCTGGGAAACACGGGCGGCCATGGGAACAGCGGAAACACCAGCGGAGCCGATCAGGGGGTTGACCTGACCGCCGGTCAGGGCGTACATCACCTTGCCGCACAGAACGCCTGCAGCGGTACCAAAGGAGAAGGCGATCAGACCCAGCACGATGATGAACAGGGTGCGGCTGTTCAGGAAGGTGTTTGCAGAGGTGGTGCAGCCAACAGACAGAGCCAGGAAAATGGTGATGATGTTCATCAGCTCATTGCCGGCAGTCTTCTGGATACGATCCACAACGCCGGACTCTTTCATCAGGTTGCCCAGCATCAGCATACCGACCAGAACGGCTGCATCAGGAACGATCAGAGAAACAATGATGGTGACCATGATGGGGAAGATGATCCTCTCGGTCTTGGACACGGTGCGCAGCTGCTTCATTACGACCGTACGCTCTTTCTTGGTGGTAAGCGCCTTCATAATGGGCGGCTGGATCACGGGCACCAGAGCCATGTAGCTGTACGCCGCAACGGCAATGCTGCCCAGCAGCTCAGGTGCCAGACGGGAGGTAACGAAGATGGCGGTGGGGCCGTCTGCACCACCGATGATGGCGATTGCAGCGGACTGCTTCTGGGTGAAGTCCACAATGCCGGTAGCAGCCAGCAGACGAGCGCCCATGTAAGTACCAAAGATACCGAACTGAGCGGCAGCGCCCAGCAGCAGGCTCTTGGGGTTGGAGATCAGGGGAGCGAAGTCGGTCATGGTGCCGATGCCCAGGAAGATCAGCGGGGGGTAAATGCCCAGCTTAACACCCATGTAAAGCATATCGGCCAGACCACCGTTGTTCAGGATCTCGATCCACATCGGGTGCTCGAGACCATCACCAACGAAGTACTGCATGTGGATAATGCCGCTGCCGGGCAGGTTGGCAAGGATCATGCCAAATGCCATGGGCAGCAGGATCAGGGGCTCAAATTCCTTCACGATGGCCAGGTACAGCAGGAAGCAGCCCACGCAGATCATGATCGCGTAGAGGTAGCCGCCCGGCTCACCGAACCGTGCAAAGCCGGAACTCTGGAAAATACCGACCAGAGTATCGATAAACTGTGTCATGTTTTTCCTCCTGTGTTAAAAAGGTGCGGTGGTGTCGTTGACACCAGCCTTGCTCCAGCCATTTGCAGCACGGCGCACGGCCTTCAGGGTGTACTTGCCATTGCCCATGGCATGGATGGCAGCCATAATTGCGGCAACCACATCGCCGGGAATGCCTTCCTCCACCACAGGGGCAGGAGCAGCCTGCTGCACGGGGGCGGCGGGCTTTGCGGCAGCCTTGGGAGCAGCAGGCTCCTTGGCTGCCTTCTTCTTGGCGGCCATACCGTCGAAGATCTTGCCTTCCAGCATGATGATGAGCATCAGCAGGACGAGGATGGCAAACACCAGCACGATACCGGTAATGGTGATAACCACATCAGAACCCAGATTCATGGTCTTCCTCCTAATAATAATTTACTCCGCACTCCGGAGCAGGCCCCGGCGCGCAAAAAGCGATTTGAAAATATTATACAATATTTCCCGACCTGATTCAACAAGTATGAACAAAATTTTGTTGCAACTTTTCCAATTTCTTAACGAGCCGGGTCAGGGCCCCGGTTAACGGCGGCCCATGCGGGGGGTCGCATCCAGGAAGCCGGTCTCCAGCTTATCGTTCAGGCCCAGGCTCATGGCAGTGCCCAACGCCACGCAGTTCACGGGATCGGGCGAGACGGTCACATCCACCTTGAGTTCCTGGCTCAGGTATTCGGGCAGGCCGTGCAGCTGTGCGCCGCCGCCGGTCAGCACCACACCATTGCGGAAGATATCGCCTGCCAGCTCGGGCGGGGTCTTTTCCAGCACCTGATGGGCAGCAGTGCCGATCTGCTCACTCAGCATCATCACAGGCTCGTAGAGGTCGCTGGTGGAAACATTCACCTTGATGGGCAGGCCGGTCAGCAGGCTGCGGCCCTTGACCTCCATCGTCTCGTCAAAATCAGCCTTCTGGGGGCAGCAGGCGACATTCTTTTTCAGCTGCTCTGCGGTACGCTGGCCGATGGCAATGCTGAACTTGTTGCGGACATGCTTCAGGATCTCGTCATCATAGTGGTTGCCCGCCACGCGAACACTGGTGGCCTTGACCTTGCCGCCCAGAGACAGGACAGCGATATCGGTGGTGCCGCCGCCGATATCAATGATCATCCGGCCATCGGGCTGGGTGATGTCGATGCCGGAACCCAGTGCAGCGGCAATGGGCTCATCGATCAGGTAGACCTGACGGGCACCGGCGGCCATCACGGCCTCCACCACGGCATCGCTCTCAATGCCGGTGATGGCAGCGGGCACGCAGACAGCCACCCGGGGCTTGACCATGTGGGAGCTGTACACCTGATTCACAAACCGGCAGATCAGCTCCCGGGTCATGGTGTGGTCGCTGATGACACCGTCCTTCAGCGGGAAAATGGCGGAAATATAGTTGGGGGTGCGGCCTACCATGGCCAGGGCCTTGTCGCCCACCTCCAGCACGGAGTTCTTGCGGGTATCCATTGCCACCACGCTGGGCTGGTTGAGCACGACCCCCTGCCCTGCCTGTGCAATGATAATGGTCGTTGTGCCCAGATCGATGCCGATGTCATTCTGTGCCATAATGAAATGTTCCTTTCTCTGCTCCCCTGTTTTTCTATCGTAAATGCCCGTTCGGGCGGGAAATCAAATCAATTTATATTGTAGCATAAGCCAGTAAAAAAGTATAGACCAAACCTCTCCTAATAGGAGAGGCAAGTCAGCAGCCTGACTCCCCTATTAGGGGAGCTGGCGCAAAGCGCCTGAGAGGTTATTCTGCCGCCATCTGTTCCGGCGGCAGATTCTCTTTCAGCAATTCGCACAGGCCGCTGTACCGCAGGTTCTGCCGGACATTGGACATCATCCGGTTCACCATATCCCGCCGCCCGGCCACGATGCACAATTTGCGGGCGCGGGTCACGCCGGTGTAGAAGAGGTTGCGGTAGCAGAGCCTTGGCGGCACCTGCGCCACCGGCAGCACCACCGCCGGGAACTCGCTGCCCTGGCTCTTGTGCACCGTGATGGCGTAGGCGATCTCCAGCTCGTTCAGGTTTTCCGCCGGGTAGAGCAGGCGGCGGTCATCCATCCGCACCACCATGGAGCGGTCACGCATGTTGATGGATTCCACAATGCCGATATCACCGTTATAGGCTCCCACACCCTGCTCCCCGCCAATGCGGTTCCAGACGATCTCGTAGTTGTTCCGCACCTGCATCACCTTATCGCCCACCCGGAACACCCGGGAGGCGCTTTGGAGCTGGGGTTTACCCTTTTGCTCCGGGTTGAGCAGGTTCTGCAATTCCACATTCAGCGCCTGGGTGCCGGTGGGTCCCAGCTTGGTGGGGCAGAGCACCTGAATATCCCGGACAGGGTCAAAGCCATAGCTCCGGGGCAGACGCGTGGTGACAAGATCGCACACCAGTTTCTGCGCCGCATCGCCGTCCGATTCCAGAAAGAAGAAATCGTCTGTCTTGCCGCCCTTCTGCAGCGGCTCACTGCTGATGATGTGGTGGGCGTTCTCCACAATAAGGCTGCGTCTGGCCTGCCGGAAGATCTCGTTCAGGCAGACGGTGGGCACCAGCCCGGAGCGGATGACCTCGCCCAGGATGTTGCCGGGCCCCACGCTGGGCAGCTGATCGGCATCGCCCACCATGATAATGCGGCAGCTGTACCGCAGGGCTGCAATGAGCGCCTGAAACAGCTTCACATCCACCATACTCATCTCATCCAGAATGACCACATCGCATTTGAGCAGGTTCTTGTCATTGTGGATGAAGCTGACCACGCCGCCGGAGTAATCCACCTCCAGCAGGCGGTGGATGGTAGAGGCCTTGCGGCCGGTCAGTTCACTCAGCCGTTTGGCCGCACGGCCCGTGGGAGCACAAAGTGCCACCCGGTCTGCCTGATGCTCCAGCAGCTGCAGGATGGCATTGACTGTGGTGGTCTTACCGGTGCCGGGGCCGCCGGTCAGCACAAGGCAGTTTTCGGTCATGGCCTTGCGGATGGCTTCCCGCTGCAGGGGCGCATAGGCAAAGCCCTGGGTCAGCTCCAGCACCTGGATGTTTTTATCAAGGTCCCGCACCGTCTGCTTCTCCCGCTTCGCCAGCAGGGCCAGCCGGTCGGCAATGGCCTGTTCTGCTTCCAGCAGGTCAGGCAGATAAATATACGGCACCGCCTCCAGCATCTTTACGCCAAGCTGCCCGGTCTCAATGCAGTGGTCCAGCGCACGGGCCAGCTTTTCGGGCGGCTGCTGGATGAAGTGGGATGCCGTGTCCAGCAGCTGCGCACGGGGCAGACAGGTGTGACCGTTGCCCGCGTTGTGGCGCAGGGTGCGCAGAAGCGCTGCTTCCAGCCGCTGGGTGCAGTCCCCTTCCATGTGGTAATACTGTGCAATGCTGTCGGCATGGCGGAAATCCAGCTGCAGGGGTTCCCCACAGAGCAGATAAGGGTTCTGGGAGATGGCCTGCATGGCACTGGGGCCAAAGACGCGGAACACCTCCATGGCGCGGCGGGGGCTGATCTCGAACTGGGCCAGATAGGCGATCAGCTCCCGCATTCCGAACATCCGCTTGAACTCCTGCTGGATGCGGTCGGCCTTGTCTGCCGAGATGCCGGGGATCAGGGTGAGCTGGGCAGGGTCGTTGGCGATCACTTCCAGCGCCGCCGCGCCGAATTTATCGATGATCTTATTGGCCGTGCGCGCCCCGATGTAAGGCAGAGAACCGCTAGCAAGGAAGGCGTACACTGCCTCCAGATCCTTCGGCATATCGGTCTCGCACTCCTGGGCGTGGAACTGGCGGCCATAGGTGGCGTGGTTCTCATATTTACCGCGGCAGACCACGCTCTCGCCCGCATGGAGCTCGCCCACGATCCCGCACACCACGGTGACCGTGCCGCCGCCGGAAATTTCAAACACCGTGTAGCCGTTATCCGGGTTCTCGTAGATAATGTCCTCCACCGTTCCCTCGATCTGTTCCAGCTCCATGCTCCTCACCCCCTTGTGATATAATTATTTATAGTATAATCGTTTTGGTGTTATTTGTAAAGGAATTGGGCAGGCCCTGCTCTATACAGCCTCTCAGCTTTGGCGTTGCGTGAGGCTTTCCCTCTTTGCCAAGGCCTCCCCTACTAGGCAACAAAAGAGCCGCCCTTTTGCGGTTTCGCAAAAGAGCGGCTCAATTTTTACAGGTTTGCGTGCGGCCTTGCTTTTTCCTGTTTCAGCTTCCGGAACACAACGATATACGCCGGGATCAGGAAGAAGCAGGCAAAGAACCAGGCCACCGGGTTTGCAATGCAGGCGGCAAAATAGCCCCACAGCGGCACGAACAGGAAGCCCACCAGAGCACGGGCGATCATCTCTGCCACACCAGCAAACATGGCCAGGCTGGAATACCCCAGTCCCTGAATGGTGTAGCGGTAAATGATAAGGACCGCCAGCGGGATATAGAACACGCTGTTCCAGAAGATGAAGCTCTGGGCGTTGGCCATGATCTCGGTCTGGCTGCTCTCAAGGAACAGGCCGATCAAAGCCTTATCCAGCACGCGCAGGATCAGGAAGGATGCCACGCTGTACACACAGCCGATGCCCAAGGCGGTGTTCACGCCCTTGTTCACACGGTTCAGGTCGTGGGCACCCATGTTCTGGCTGGCGTAGGTGGTCATAGCCGTGCCAATGCTCTCCAGCGGGACGGACAGGAACTGCGCCGCCTTGCCGCCTGCAGTCTGCGCTGCCACGATGTCACTGCCCAGACCATTGACTGCACCCTGCAGCACAACGGAACCGATGGCCGTGATGCTGCACTGCAGGCCCATGGGGATGCCCATGCCGCACAGCTTGACACAGTGCTGTCTGCTCAGGCGGCTTTCTTCTTTGTTCCAGCGCAGTTCATTATAATGCTTGAGGATGTACCACAGGCTGCCCAGACCGGCCACTGCCTGACTGAACACGGTGGCGAACGCCGCACCGAACACGCCCATCTTGAAGGTGATGATGCAAAGCAGGTCCAGCCCGATGTTCAGAAAGCTTGCCATCAGCAGGAAATACAGAGGCCGCTTGCTGTCACCCAGAGCGCGCATCAGGGCGCTGGTCATGTTATACAGCAGAGTGAACGGGATGCCGATAAAGATGGTGCGGATGTAGATATCTGCCAGATCAATGATGTTGTCCGGGGTATTGGTCCAGACCAGAATGGAACGGGTCATGGCCACCGTGACCACGGTAAGCACTGCGGCAAAAAAGACGCTCAGCCAGACGGCATTGGCGGTGTAGCGGCGCATCTCCGCATAGTCTTTTGCCCCGAATGTCCACGAGATGGGGATGGAGAAGCCGCAGGCAATGCCGTTGACAAAGCCCAGCACCAGATAGTTCAGACCGCCCACACTGCCGACCGCTGCCAGGGCCTCCACGCCCACAAAGCGGCCCACGATGATGGTATCTGCCAGATTATAGAACTGCTGGAACAGGCTGCCCAGCATCAGCGGCACCGCAAAGGCAAGGATCAGCTTGAGCGGGCTGCCCTGCGTCATATCTTTCGTCATACGCACGTTCCTCCTTGGGAAAGCATCACAGACCTTATCACACGAATTTTTTCCGACAAAAACGCCCTGCCGCGCAATGGGCAGGACGTTTTTGTTCATGTGGGTATTATATCAGGTTGTGATGAATTTTCAAGAGGCTTTTTCAAATTTCTCAGTGCTTCCCGGCCAGATGCTTCAGCAGCTGGAACAAAACGCTCCAGAAACCCGTTCCTGCATTGCCCGAAGGCGGGGTATCCTCATCCGGAATGCTCAGCGGCGTATCATCCTCCGAGATGATCGCCGCAGCCACACCATATTCGTCCTGAGCAGCCCCCTCATCCGAAGAGGAAGCCACCTGAACCACTGCCACACTTTCGGTTTCCGCAGCCTCTGCGCCGCTGGCAGCCAGTGCGGGCAGACCCGCCGTAAGGACAACCCCTGCGATCAGTGCTGATGCAACACCACGTTGGAATGCATATTTCAACTTCATTTTTTGTTAAGCCTCCTCAAATTGGGAATGGGTCTGATTCGTGTTTCAATTATAGCACAAAATCCAAAATGATTATCACTGGTTTTTGCATAAAGCGTTATTTTTTCGCAGATGTGAAAAAGTTTCAGATTTCTGTTCACAAAATGCAATGCAGTTATGCAGTCCAAACCCGCTCTGTACAGCAAAACCGCCCCGGCGTGCGTTTCTGCACGCCGGAGCGGTTCGGGTCATTCCACATTTTGGACGATTTTCTCAAACGCCTGTTGCAGCGGCGCTTCGATTCCCTGCGCCGCATAGATCGTTGCGATCATCAACTCGTCCGGATCTACCGCAGTGAAATCCAAATCATACCCCGCATTTTCTGCTAACTGTGACAAAAAGACGCGCTGTGTCCGCCCATTGCCCTCCCGAAATGGGTGCAGCTCGTTGGTTCGTTGATAAAGATCCACCAATGCAGCGATAAAATCATTCCTTGCAAGCCCACAAAGAAGATTATTCTGCGCAAGACGCTTAAAAATCGCCGCACTCACCCGTGGGATTTCCTCCACCGGGCAGAACTGCGTTCCTTTTTTGGACAGGTTGACCATCCGTACCTGTCCCGCCCAATCATACAACTCACCGAATAAATGTCGATGGATTGCTTTATAGTGCTCAAAATCAAATGCTGCACATCGGGGTTTCTCTGACCATTGTATCATTTTGGCCGTTACCAGAACCGATTCTACCGCATTCAGCTCTTTTTGCGTATGCAAATCAAATTTATTGACCAGGACTGTCGTTCCCGGATAGCAGCCGTCCTGAGCCGCTTCGATGGTATAAGGCATTCGTCACCTCCGGGACAGCTCCTGCTTTTTCTGACGTTTCAATGCTTCTCTTACAAGGGTTGCAGTATCGATTTTTCCATCCAGATAGCGCAGGCAGTCTCTCTTTTCCTGCTCTGAGATCTCCAGCCCCTCCATCCGGGCCGATGCCACTGCGTTTGCAAGTGCTCGTTTCCGTGCTACTGTCATTTTTCCGCCCCCCTGTTTTTATCAGTATACCAAAAGACACCCACAGAGTGCAAGAGATAAAACCGCCCCGGCGCGCATCTCTGCATTTCGGGGCGGGGCGGGTCATTCTGAATAGTGTGCGAGGAACTGTCTGGTACGCTCCTCCCGGGGATGATCGATGAGCTGTTTGGCAGGGCCCTCCTCCACGACCACGCCGCCATCCATGAACAGGATGCGGTCGGCCACATCGCGGGCAAAGTGCATCTCATGGGTAACAATGATCATCGTGGTCTTGCGGTCAGCAAGATCACGCAGGACCTTCAGCACCTCGCCGGTCAGCTCCGGGTCAAGGGCGCTGGTGGGCTCATCAAAGCAGAGGATATCCGGGTGAAGCGCCAGCGCGCGGGCAATGGCTACACGCTGCTGCTGGCCGCCGGAGAGCTGATGCGGGTAGTGGCCGGCCCGCTCCGAAAGGCCCATCTGCGCCAGCAGTTCTCTTGCCTGCTGTTCCAGCTCCGCGTGGATGGCCTTTTTGTTTGCCTGATATTCCGGACGTTCCTTTGCCAGCAGTTCTCCTGCCAGCATCACGTTCTGTAAGGCCGTGTACTGCGGGAACAGGTTGAAGTTCTGGAACACCAGACCAAAATGGAGCCGCTTTTTGCGGATCTCGCTTTCCTTCTGGGTGGCAGGGTCGGCGGCATCCCACATGGTCTCGCCGTTCACCTTGATCACACCCGTGTCAGGCCGTTCCAGAAAGTTCAGGCAGCGCAGCAGCGTCGTTTTGCCGGAACCGGACGAGCCGATGATCGCCAGCGCTTCCCCCTGCTCCAGATCCAGGGAGATGTCCTTCAACACATGGGTCTCGCCAAAATTTTTCCCGATACCGGAAGCTTCGAGCAACGCCATAATCTATCTGCCTCCTTAGCAGCGGAAATAATCGAGCTTTTTTTCAGCCCAGTTGAACAGGATGGTCAGTGCGCCCACAAACACCAGGAAGAAGAGCGCGGTGGAGAACAGCGGCCAGATCAGGCCCTTTGCGCTGTACTCCTTGGCCATCATAATGATCTCCTTATTGGCAATGGTGTTTGCCAGCGAGGTATCCTTGACCAGCGTGATGATCTCATTGCCCATGGGGGGCAGGATGCGCTTGACGACCTGAAGCAAGGTCACCTTGAAAAAGATCTGTGTTTTGGTCATGCCAAGCACCTGCCCGGCTTCGGTCTGCCCCTTGGGCACCGCTTCAATGCCGCCGCGGTAGATCTCAGAAAAATAGCAGGCATAGTTGATGGCAAAAGCCACCACCGCCGCCACCATCCGTCCGCCGGAGCCGGAGGGCCAGGGGTTGTTCATGCCCAGCAGGCCGGGGCCCAGATAGATCACGATGATCTGCAGCATCAGCGGGGTGCCGCGGATGATCCAGACAAAGGTCTTGACCAGCCCGGCCAGCGGCTTGCAGCGGCTCATGGAGCCAAACGAGACCACCAGCCCCAGCGGCAGTGCAAACAGCAGTGTCAGAGCAAAGAGCTCACAGTTGAGCAGGAACGCGCCGGACAGGCGCATAAGAATCACAGACACAAAAACACACCTTTTTTATTCAGAATCCATATTCCCTTCCATCATCTCCGGTAAAAGTTCCCCCTGCTTGGGAGCCTTTCACGCATCGGCAACAAAAAGCCTCCCTCACCGAGGGAGGTTGCATCGCATCGCGATGACGGAAGGAGTTGTTCAACAAATTCAGTCAGCCAGTGCCAAATCGTACTTATCGGCCAGTGCCTGCATAGTACCATCGGCCTTCAGTGCATCAAAGGCCTCATCCACAGCGGCGGCAGCATCACTGCCCTTGCGGAATGCCACACCGTACTCCTCAGCGTTCAGCTCGTCCACGATCTTCAGGTCGGCATAGTCAGTGCCCTCACCGATCATGGCGTTGGCCAGGGTCAGGTCAAGTACAGCGGCATCGGCAGTGCCTGCGGCAACTTCCATCAGGCAGTCGGTCTGGACGCTCTTGGAAACGTAATCAGCCTGTGCCAGGTTCTCGTCCCCCTCAATGGCGGCCTCACCGGCGGAACCCGCCTCGGCAACCACAGTCTTACCCACCAGGTCAGCGGTAGAGGTATAATCGGTGCCATCTTTCACAACGACCACCTGTGCATTCTTTGCATAAGCCTTGGTGGTAGCGGTGTTCTGCATGATGTCATCGGTCAGGGTCATGCCGTTCCAGATGCAGTCGATGCTCTTGGCATCCAGCTCCACGACCTTGGTATCCCAGTTGATCTCCACAAACTCCGGCTCCACGCCCAGCTTTTCGCAGACAGCAGTGGCCAGCTCGGTATCAAAACCCGTGAAGTTGCCATCCGCATCGGTGTAGTTCATGGGCTCGTAAACGGTGTAGCCGATGACCAGCTTTCCCTTGCCCTTGATGTAATCCAGGTCGCTGCCTGCGGTCTGGGAAACGGCAGCACTGCCGGAAGCAGAGGCCGAAGCAGATGCGGCAGTGGAAGTGGAAGCGGCACCGCCGCAGGCGGCAAGGCTCAGTGCCATGGCACCGGCCAGGAATGCGGATACAAGACGTTTCATATACGGTTCCTCCCTCAGTGGCAAGCAGCCTTGTTTTATTGCTTTACCATGCTAAATCGCTAAACTGTGGTTATAGAATAGCGCGTTTTCTGCTGTTTTGCAAGGGGGAAAACTGATTTTTCGCAGTTTGCTCAAATCTTTACCGCTTTACCACGGCAAAGCGGGCAATTTGACAAAACAAAAACGCCGCGCCGGCAGCTGCCAGACGCGGCGAGAGGTTTCTCTCTGAAAATTCAGCGGAATGCCACCGCCCCCCTATCCGGGAGAGCCGGTGCGCGATTGCGAGACCGAAAAGGGCTTTCCCCTCAGCTCAGGGCATCCAGCGCCGCCTTTTGCAGATCGGTGATGTCAATGGTACACAGAGCCTTCAGGTCGGCATCGCCGCCGGAAAGCCCGGCGATCTCGGTGCGGGTCTTGCCCTTGAGGGCATCACAGAAGCCCTCGCTGTGCTCATACCACTCCTTACCCAGCGCCGATGCGCCGCGCATCCCATAGTCCTCGCCCAGCTCCAGCTTGGTCTTGACGAGGTCCGGGGCTGTCACACCGCCGTCCGACACCACCGTCAGGGCCGGCTCGGCCATATCCGCAATGGCGCTGGTCACGCGGCGGTCTGTATCGGTGGTCAGTGCCACGATGCTCACATCCACCTGCGCATTCACATCCTTGTCATCGGTGGCGGTGATGTCCGAAGTCCCGTTCACCGCTTCGATGCCCAGCGCGGCCCTGTCGCCCTTGGCGGCACCCAGTGCCCTGGCATTGGCGCAGGCCCGGGTCACGGCATCCCGGTAGCGATCCACAGCAATGGTGCAACCGCTCAGCAGGTCAGCATCCGTGGACTTGCCATCCTTATCCACTTTGAGCATGGAGATCTGTTCCGGGGTCATGCCGATCAGATAATTGGCAAAGGCATCCACCTGTTCCGCCCATCCCTTTTTCAGGGAAGAGACCTCGGCCAGCGGGTAATCGTCCCCCTTCTGCCGCTTGGTGCGCCAGTCGGTGGGCAGGGTCACATGGCCGGTGCTGTCCGCCGAAACAGACACTTCCAGCTCGTCCAGCAGAACACTCTCCAGTTTGCCCTCGCCATCCAGCAGGACAGCGGCCGCTGCCAGCTCAATTTTCCCTGCCCTGTCCTGATCGGTAGCCTCTGTCACCACACCCAGACCGGTTTTCCATGCCGCTGTCTGGGTCTGTGCGGAGGATGTGCCGCTGCTTCCGCTCATGCTGCCGGAGCTGCCCGACCCGGCGTTCGTTTTGCCGCAGGCGGTCAGCAGCAGCGCCGCCGCCATGGCACAGCTCCAAAAAGCCCGATGGTTCTGATTCATAGATACGCTCCCTTTCCACACGGCCCGTTGGGCCTTTGCCCCATAGTATGTCCAGAAGAGCGTAAGATTACGCAGCCGACGGGAGTTTTCCAAAGCAAGTGTCCGCTGGGGTGGGACCCTGTTGCCGCAGGCAATAGGGCGGGCGATGGAATGGCCCGTTTCACTTGCGCGGAAAAGCTCCCCGAGTGCTGCGCGCAGCCGCTTACATCAACGGACTCAGCAGCCGCAGCACGCTGTCCAGTGCTGTGCCCGGCAGATTGGTGCGGCAGTCGGAGCGCATGATCTCCCGGCACTGCGGCAGGGTGCGCTCCACATCCTTCCGCAGTGCGGCGATCTGGCTGTTATGGAAGAGCAGTGTTCCGCACTCAAAATGGAGAAACAGGCTCCGGTAATCCATATTGATGCTGCCCACCACGGCGACACGGTCATCGCTGACATAGCACTTGGCGTGGAGGAAACCGGGCGTGAATTCATAAATGCGCACACCCGCCCTGAGCAGGGGCAGATAGTAGGAACGGCTGAGCCGGAACACCAGCTTCTTATCCGGGATCCCGGGCAGGATGAGCCGCACGTCCACCCCGCGCTTGGCCGCATTTTTCAGAGCATCCAGCATCTCTTCGCCCACGGCCAGGTAGGGCGTATAGATATAAACATATCTCTGGGCCTGAGAGAGGATGTCCAGATAGACCGTCTCGGCCAGCGGTTCCTCATCCAGCGGACTGTCCGCGTAGGGCTGTACCACACCATCCTGCACTGCAGGCAGGCGGGTGGGCGCAAAGGCGGTGTAATCGGTCTCCTGCGGGCGGAAGGCGTTCCATGCATTGAGGAACATCACGGTAAAGTTCCAGACAGCGGCACCCTCCAGCCGGATGGCCGCATCCTTCCAGTAGCCAAAGCGCTGCTCGGCATTGATATACTCATCCGCCAGATTCACGCCGCCGGTGTAGGCCACATTGCCGTCAACCACCACGATCTTGCGGTGGTCGCGGTGGTTCATCACCAGCGAGACCAGCGGCACCACCGGGTTGAAAGGGATGCAGCGGATATGCGCCTTCTCCATGCGGATGACAAAATCACTGGGCAGGCCCAGCAGACTGCCAAAATCATCGTAGATCAGCCGCACATCCACGCCCTGGGCGGCCTTGCGGCGGAGGATCTGCTCCACACCGTCCCACATTTTGCCGGAACGGAGAATAAAGAATTCCAGAAAAATGAACTTCTCTGCCTTGTCCAGATCTGCCAGCAGCTGGGGATACATCTCCTCCCCACAGGAAAAATAGTGGGCCGCGGTATCTTTCCAGGCCGGATACGGCCCGAACTTTGCCACGTAGCGGCTCAGGTTCCGGCTGGAGATATCCAGCGCATCGGTCTGGCCCTCAGGCTGGGCAAGCTCGGTCTGATGAACCTGTTCCACCTTCTGCATCCGCTCCCGCAGATACTTGGCGGGGGCCTTGTTGCCAAAAGCCAGATAAAGCGCGCCGCCCAGCAGGGGCAGAAGGCCGATCAGGACGATCCAGCCGATCTTATAAGCGCTGTTTTCATCCTTGCGCACCAGATACAGCACGATCATGATGCTCAGCGCCTTCAGGGCACCGTTCAGCCAGACCCGCCCCGCCGTGAACGACCAGAACGCCCAGAGCAGCCAGAGCACCTGTAGCGCCACCAGCACCACTGTGATCGTGACACGGTTGAAGATGCGGTTGAAAAACTTGACGATGGGCAATCTGAACATGTGGTATCCCTCCCCTGCCGCCCACGGCGATTTTTGATGCTGTTAGTATAGCGCAGAGCGGAAGATTTTGCAAACAAAAAAGCGCCCACAACGGCTTTCCCCGCTATGAGCGCCTATTCAATCGTGGGCAGAATTTTTCCGAGGGCCGTTCGCTTATGCTTCCGCGTCCTCATAACCAACCAGCAGGCCGCCCAGCTCTGCATAATAGCTGCACAGACCGCCGCATTCGCTGATGTCCACCTTTGCTCCATCAAACACAGCCTTTACCATGTGCTTCAGGCGCTCGGCGGCGGCGGGATTGCCGCAGTGAGAGATATGGAGCCTGCCGTTGGTGTAGCCGTGCTCCTTGAGTTCCAGCACGATGCGTTCCAGCGCACCATGCTCACCACGGGTCTTGCAGAGAACATCCAGCTCTCCGGCCTCACTTGCCTGTCCGATGACCCGGATGCCCAGCATCCGCGCCACAGCAGCAACGGCAGGCTTCACGCGGCCATTGCGGGCCAGATTGGCCAGCGATTCCAGCGAGAAGAGCAGATGGGTGTGCTTGTGGTAGCGGAGCATCTCTTCACAGATCTCGTCAAACTCCTTCCCCTCAGCCAGCAGATCCCGCAGATGCTCGGCCAGCAGGCGCTGCTCCGGGCCGGTGGAAAGGCTGTCCAGCACGAACACCCGCTTGCCAGGATTCTCCTGCTGGTATTCCTCGGCGGCCAGCTGGGCGGCATTGTAGCTGCCGGACAGAGTGCCCGTGATGGTGACGGCATACACCTCGTCGGCTCCCTCGTAGGCGGCCAGCCAGTCGCTGACGTTGGGGCAGGAGGTCGAGGTCTTACCCTTATAGGTGCGCAGGGTCTGGGCCATGCCCACGGCATCCATCATGCCGTTGTCCAGATATTCGGCATCGTCGGTGATGATCTTCAGGGGAACGCATTCAAAATCCACGCCCTGCAAGGTGTACAGGCTGGCGGAGGAATCCACAACAATCTTGGTGTTCATAAGCATTTATCTCCATTCCGGCGGCAGAGGATGCCGCAGCTTTTCCTGTTGTCCAAATCACTATATCAGCTTTTCAAAACCCTGTCAACTGTTTTCTTGAATTATTTCAAAAGTTTTCAATTTCCTGTTGACCGCATTTCCAAAACATGGTATACTGTCCGCATGAAATTAGAATCAAACCGCCGCGTTGCGGCCTGCGCCGCAGGGTTTGCCCTGCCCCGGTATGCAGAACTCCCCACCGTAGGGCTTTATCTGGATCAGAGTGTACAGTTTGTCAACGGGTGTTTCCGCACATTTCAGGGGGTGGAGCTCACCGCTTCCATGGTGAGCAACTACGTTAAGAAAGGGATCATCAGCCACCCCATCAAAAAGAAGTATACCCGGGATCAGCTGGCCTGCCTGATCTACATCGTAGTTTCTAAAAATGTCCTGTCCATGGAAAACATCGACAGTCTGTTCAAGATGCAGCGGGCGCATTATACCTCCGCGCAGGCGTATGATACCTTTTGCGATGAGCTGGAGAATTACCTGCCCTATGTGTTCGGCCTGACCAAAAGCTTTTCCGAGCTGGAGCCGGACGTTGATGATGCACGCAAGCTCCTGCGCAGCACCATCATCTCGGCTGTAAACAAGATCTATCTGGACTGCGTTTTCACCGACCTGCGGCAGGAGCAGGCTCTCTGGCCCGATATCCTGCCGGATCTGGCATAATAACAAAAAACGGCCCTCTCTGTCACGCTTTGCGAAGCATTGACGGAGAGGGCCTTTTTCTTAAAATGTAAGCGCGGGGCTGATCTCATTGCGGCGCTGGGCCTGCACGATGCAGTCCTTTTCCGGCACGACACCCGCCGCACCCAGGGTGTTGAACATGGTCTGCAAAGCAAGCGCTGGGGTGTTGTTCTCCTGCGAGAGATGGCAGAGGGCAAACTTTTTGCATCCCTCCTGGATCAGCTCCAGCAGCTTTGCCGAGCACTCATCGTTGGAAAGGTGGCCCCGGTTGGACTCGATGCGGGAGCGCAGGTAGTAGGGATACCGCCCGCTGCGGAGCATGTGGAGGTCGTAGTTGCTTTCCAGCGCCACCAGGTCACAGCCGCTCAGGGCCTGATGCACCGGCGGGGTCAGGACTCCCAGGTCGGTGGCAATGGTCATGGTCTTGTTGTCCGGGGTGTGGATGCGGTAGCCCACGCAGGGCACGTCGTGGCTGGTGGGGAACATCGTCACGCCGAAATCTCCCACATCCTCTTCCCCGCCGGACAGGGTGCGCAGCTCACAGCTGGCGGGCACGATACCGTTTGCATCCAGAAAATCCAGCGTATCGTCTGCGCCGTATACCGGCAGCGGATTCTTTTTGAGGAAGGTGGCCAGCCCCTTGACGTGGTCAGAGTGCTCATGGGTGACCAGAATGCCCGCACAATCGCTGATGTTCAGGCCCAGCTCCTTGAGTGCCGCCGAGGTGGTGCGCACGCCCTTTCCCATATCGATGATGATGTACTTTTCCCCCGTGCGCACCACGCTGCAGTTGCCGGAGGAACCAGAGTATAACGAGATGAATTCAGACATTTCAAACCTCAAGAAACGAACCTCTCCGTCATGGCTTCACAAAAGCTCCCTGTCAGGAAAACTTCTGCAAAACAGACTGAGAGGTTCTGAATGATCACATTGCCGATTCCAGTGCGGCAGGCATCCGATCCACCTTGCTGATCTCAGCGCCCAGGCCGCGCAGCTTTTCCACGATGTTCTCGTAACCGCGCTCAATGTGGCCGATCTCCTCGATCTCGCTGGTGCCGTCTGCCATCAGGGCAGCCACGACCATGGCCGCACCGGCACGCAGGTCAGAAGCACGCAGGGGGGCGGGGTTCAGCTTGTCCACACCCTCAAACACGGCCACCTGACCGTCCACCTGCACCATTGCGCCCATCTTGCGCAGCTCGTCCACATAGCGGAAGCGGTTGTCCCACACGCTCTCGG
>OGDX01000961.1_pt1 | contig 17206 bp, 18 predicted proteins | sample 1570461 | NCBI WGS metagenome assembly OGDX01 (sample SAMEA2582172, study PRJEB24529) | metagenome
AAAGGAGATTTTATAATGATTAGTGAATTGGCGGCATTTGCAGGCGGTGTGCTGTTTGGTACGGCAGGAGTTAAGGCTTAGGGAAGCAAGGATGCAAAAAAAGCATATGCTCACACTGCAGCTTTTGGTTTGAGAGTTAAAGACTCTGTGATGAAAGCAGTAACAGAGGTTAAATAAAACGCAAACGATATTTTGGCGGAGGCTAAAGAAATTAACGAAAAAAAAGCAGCCGAAGCACAGGAAAAAGCAGAACAGCGCACTATTGAAGACGCAGATGTTGCAAACGCATAAATTATCAAAAGGCTGTCAAATCGGCAGCCTTAAATTTTTGAGGTATTTGGTATGAAATGTCAAATTTTGCACGAAACAAAAAACAGAATGAGAGTGCATTTTTGCAAAGAAAATATGAAAATTCAAGCCTTAACTATACAGGAATTGACAAGCACGAAGGCGAGTCAATCGGCGGTTGGGATACTGTTCTTCGTCGAGAAGAGTATGAAGCGCTTTACTCTAAGCAACAAGCAACCGTTACAGATTTGAGCGATGCGATAATTTCTGCCACAGAAACCAAAACGACACACGAATCAAGTGCAAGTTCTAAAATTGATACTACTTCAGCCAAAAAAACGGTTAATCCCGAAAAGCAAGAAAAACCGCAAATCGATTGGGAGCATATTCTTGCCGATGTCGGCGTGGGCACGACCGTAAAACATAAATTTTTCGGTGAAGGCACAATTTCTAAAATGGATAAAGCTAAAAAGTATATTCATGTTAAATTCAAAAAAGGCGAAAAGCAATTCGTTTTCCCTGATGCTTTTATTGGTGGATTTTTAAGTCTGCAATAATGTTTATAGCAGATAATGATTTTCGCTTTTGATTTTTAACATGTTTGAAACCACAGCATTCTGATTTTTGTATGCTGTGGCTTTTACTATAAATTGTTTTTTGCTAAATTTAGGTATCAAAATAAATTTATTGTAATTATCCATACTATAATATAAAATAAATGTGTAAAGGAGTGATACAATGTCCCCGTTTGAAACAAAAAGAACGGCTGCAATCAAAGTTGCATATGCGTTGAATAGTATTGAAGGCGCGCCTGTATCAGCCTTTGCAAAGGATCTTTCTGCAAAATGGGAAAAAGGTGAAATTACAGGTGCAGATATGAAAGCTGCTCTTATAGCAAAACATGATAATAAATTAGTAGGAGAAAACTTTGAGACTTACAGCGATGGAATTAAAAATTATCCAAACTAATGATAATGGTATGTTTGGTGGAACTTATTTAAATGATTTCGAGTATGTTTATAATAATACAAATTATAGAGTAAAAATAGAACAATATATAAAAAGAGAAATATTAATCGGAACAGATAAGGTAGTTAAATGTTCAGAACTGTTTGAAATGGAATCTCTCATAGAACAATTGTTGTTTGTTTTTGACGGAAGGTTTTATCCAATTGAAAATGCTGCAATGATTGATGAAAATGAAGACCCGAGTATATATCAAAACAAAGTAAATCACTACTATAACAATAGACCTCCAATTTACAAATCCATTGATATATGCAGACATCAATTTATGAAATTGGTCAATTTCAAGGATATTGATTTAACAAATACATTGTTGGAGTGGGCACGTATATCTAATGAATTAGATATCGCCTTTAATATGCTTTTGTATTGTTTATCAGATATTTATATGCCCGTTGATTGTAAAATATCAAGCATAATTGAAATGGTAAAACCATTTGGAGAGATTGTTGAAAATAACAATAGGAGTTTTCATATTGAAAGAAATAAACATACAAAAAGAATGGATTTAAGAATAGCACTCAAAACAGTAATTAAAACTTTTGGCAGTGAAATATTTTATAAGGAGCTTAATGGAAATTTTAAAGATTTTTTAGATCTATTAGTTAACACAAGAAACAAAATATCACATGTAAAATCACTTCAAGATAAAGCGTGTTTAGATGGCGTTCAATGTGTTTTTTATATTGCAAAACTATCTATAATGTATAGAAAAATAATTTTTATGTTGATTGGCATTGATGATACAATGTATACTGACAATATAATAAAAGCTGTGGAAGCTTTGGATAATTGGTATTATGAAAAGGAATAGGTTTATAAAAGGCTTAGATTGTATAGACAAAGAGTTTATTGATAAACAATTTGAGTGGATAAAACAGTGGAGAAATATGTATGATAATTGAGATTAAAAAGTGTGAATTAGACGACAGAAATATAAAAGCGGTTATTGCACTTCCAAAAGAATGGGAAAGTGAAGATTTAACATACGGTTACTGCGCAAATGATAAGAACGATCTAATTGGAAACGATTTGTTTCTTGCATATTCAGATGCTCAAATCATCGGCTACTTATTTGGCAAATGTTCAGTACTTAATGAAGCAATTACACCGATTGACAAGGGTTTAAAATGCTTTGATATAAATGAAATATATGTAAAAGAGAAATATCGTTCACAAGGTATAGGAAAGGCACTCTTTGAATATACCGAGAATTACCATAAGCAGAATGTTGACTATATTACTCTATCTACTGCTACGAAGAATTATAAAAGCATTCTTTACTTTTATATTGAAAAAATGAATATGAGCTTTTGGTCTGCAAAGTTATTAAAAAAAAATATAACGAAATTTAGAGATAAAATATGAGTGATTTTATAAAAGGGTTAGCATTATGTGAAGGCTTTTTCAATGAATGTGCAAAGCCTATTATTGATAAATATTTCCCTGACTTGCATTATTCTGCAGGTCTAATTGGTTACGGCTCGGATGTTCTTGGCTACGATGACGAGGTGTCCCGTGGCCACATGTGGGGACCTCGTTTCTATATGTTACTGAGTGAAAATGACATAGATAAAAAAGACGAAATATTAAACAGATTTGCAGAAAATCTGCCCTATGAGTATATGGGTTACAGTGTCAATTTTACCGAGCCTGACCCAAATGATTGCGGCGTTCAGCACCCGCAGTTTATTAAATGTGGTAAGGTTAATCCGTTGATATTTATTCAAACCTTTGGTGAGTTTCTTGTTGATGAAATCGGCACAGCAGATTTGGATAATATCAAGCCTCTTGATTGGCTTGCATTCTCGGAGCACAGGTTATTATCTTTGGTGTCCGGCAAAATGTTTATGGACGAGCTTAATATTAGAGAACAGACTGATAAAATAAAGTTTTATCCTGATGAGGTTAAACTATATCTCATCGCATCACAATGGGAGATAATTTCATCTGAGCAAGCCTTTGTTAAGCGTTGCGGTGAGGTCGGTGATGAAATAGGCTCACAAATAATTTGTTCAAGAATTACATAAAGATTAATGAGATTGTGTTTCTTGTATAAAGATACTTATGCTCCTTACAGCAAATGGTTTGGTACAGCTTTCAACAAGTTAAATATTTATGAAAGTATCAAGACAAAAATCAATGCAGCACTGCAAGCGAATGACTTGACAGAACGAGAAAACAACCTTGTTGAAGCACAGGCACTTGTAGCTGATTTACATAACGCAAGCGGACTTACAGACAAGGTCGATTACAGCATTGAATCTTATTTCGGCAGAGATATAAAGGTTATCTTTGCAGATAAATTTGTTGATGCAACTGTTGAAAAATTGAAAGGTACAGTATTTGAAAACATACCGCTCATAGGCACAATGAGTCAGTTTGGTGGCTTATCGGATTTTGCTGATGAACAAGGTTACTATGAGCAGATTAAGAGAATTTATGGAGTGCAACAATGAAAGAAATAGGATACTGTGGTAATCATTGTGAGCACTGTTTTTTACTAAATGTGATGGCTGTAAAAGCAATAATTCAAGCTGTTCTTATGAAAATTTGTTTGAAGATAAGAAATGTCCTAATGTTGTTTGCTGTAAAAGCAAAAACATTGACGGCTGTTGGAAATGTGAAAATGTGGCAGACTGTCAAACAGGCTTTTTTAATTCAGGCGAAAACGATGCAAAAGCTTATGCTTTATACATAAAGAAATATGGTACTGAAAAATATACCGAAAGAATTTTTGCAATAATCAACAAAGGTTATGATTATCCAAGATCCTTTAAAGATATTAATGATATTGATAAGATTTTAGGAATATTTGAAATGGAGAAATACTAATGGAATTTATTTCAAAACAAAGTATAGCGGATTTCAAAAATCCTGGTGTGACATCAAGGCAACTACTTAATCCGAATAATTCAAATAATGATAAGGTTACAATTACAGAAGTACACTTAAAGTCTAATGCAAAACAGAGTAGGCACTCGCACGAATTTTCAGAACAAATTTGGTATGCGTTGAAAGGAAACGGTAGATTATTGCTAGCTAATGATAATGAGCAAAAATTCACAGAAGGTGATGTTGTGAGATTTGAGGCAGGAGATATTCACGGATTATATAATGATTCAGATGAAGAGTTTGTATATATTTCTGTAACAACTCCGCCAATTGATTTTTCATATGCGTACAAAGAAATAGGTAAAAAATAATGAATATGGATAACTTTTTCAATTTAGTTGCGGAAGATTTGCAGTTAGGCAAAGTGCTTGAAAATCCCGTTCAGGTAGCAGGCGGTTTTATGCACCGTATGTTTAAGGTTGTTACCGAAAAAGGCAGTTACATAATTAAGCTTTTAAACCCAAACATTATGAAACGACCTACTGCAATGGGCAACTACAAAATCGCTGATGATATTGAGAAAATATTACAGCAAAACAGTATTCCTGCAGTTTATGCTTTGGAGTTCAAGAACAGAAAAATGCAGGACTTAAACGGTCAATATTATTATATTTTTGAGTGGTATGACGGCAAGTCATTGAAAGATGGTGAAATCAAGTCAGTTCATTGCGAAAAGATAGGCGAAGTGTTGGCAAAAATTCATAATATTGATTTGAAAAATGGACCTTTCGAGAAAGACGAAATGCACATTGACTGGCAAAAATATATTGACCTTGCCAAAGATATGAACTCACCGATTTATGATTACATAAAGGATTATGCCGATTTATTCAATGACAGCATGACGAAAGTCAACGAGGCTATAAAGAAATTACCTCCGGTCAAAGCAATTTGCCATAACGATATGGACAGCAAAAATGTACTTTGGCTTAGTAATGAGTTTAAGCTGATTGATTTGGAATGTTTAGGATATTCAAATCCTTATCTCGAATTGTTTGAGCTTGCACTTTGCTGGTCAGGCTATGAAAGCTGTAATATAGATTTTGATTTGTTTAATACATTTATCAAGTCATATTTTGATAATACAAATCTTGATACAAATGTTGACTGGGAGGCTTTGTATTACAGTAACAATGGCAGACTCGGTTGGCTTGAATACAACATCAAAAGAGCATTGATGCTTGAATGTGATAACGAGGAAGAACAACAACTGGGTATCAGTGAAGTCAAAGAAACTGTTGAGCATATCATATACTACGATAGAGTTAAAGATGAAATTTTGAATTATATTGACAAAACATTGTAATTTAATGATTTATATTAGTAAACAATATCAAAACTTGTAATTGTTTTATATATGTGATATAATTTTGTAAATAAATATCTGGAGAAAATATTTTATGGATAATTCTACTGTATTATCGATACCTGAGATTCCTAATGAAAGACAAATTTGGTTTATTAGAACTAATGGTGGTTTATATTATAACGATTTTACAACTAATAAATATGTTGCACTTGGTTGGAATGCCGTGTCAATTGACTTGTTGTTAAACTGTCGTATTAGTAATGATGCAAAAAAAGAAAAGATTAGTGAATTATATCCAGATGAAAAAAGGCCTGGCTTAATTTTTAGTCAACTATATAATTTCCATTGTGTAATGAATAATGGTGATCTAGTATTAATTCCTTCAGAGGGTACTAAGTTTATTCGTGTAGGAATTTTGGGTGAAACAGCGGAAGAAGTGTCCCATATAAATAATTCTAATGAAGAATATGTTGTTTGTTCTTATACACATAAAAGAAAAGTTAAGTGGTTCAGTGAAATAGATGTTAGTCGAGATATTTATTTAAGCAAAATAATGAAAGTTCAACAAACTATTTCTAACATAACCGAATATTCTGACTATATTTATAGAAATATTTACTCATATTATATTGTAGATGATTTTATACATTTATCATTACAAAAAACAAGTTCATCAGATTTGGAAATGAAAAGTAATGTTGAATTGCAAGCTTCAATATTGGAGATTGTTGATATTTTTTATGAGTTATACGGAGAGGATGAATCTTATAAAAAAATCACAATTAAAACAGCAGTTGGTTCTCCTGGATTTATTGAAGTTATACTTAATCATGCGGTACCAACTACATTTTCAGTTGTATTTATTGTGAATACTATTTTAGGAAAATTAAAAGATTCAGATGGTAGCACAAAAAAAGGAATTATTGGACTAATTGATGAAATAAATAAATTGCGTAATGATCATATTGACAGAAAAAAGAAAATAGCCGAAACTAAAGTTATAGAGGAAAATATTCAATTAGATAAAGAGTTGAAGCAAGCACAAATTGATAAAATTAATGCGGAAACTAGAAAAATTAGTGCGGAAGCTGACGCATTAGAACAAAGTTTGATACCTTCAAGCCAAAAAATAGAAAAAGCAGTTGAAGATTTGGAAAAGACAAGTGAAAAGTTAAAAGACGTTACGGACAAAAATAGTATCGAATGTCATAAAAATATAGACTTGGCAAGTTAATTGTTAAAGCAGTCCTATTTCAGGACTGCTTTTTTATGACTTGACTCCTTTGCTGTTTAGAGTTATAACACACAGCACAGGAGGTTGATAAAATGACAGGAATTATATATGCACGATATTCAAGTGACAATCAGCGTGAAGAAAGTATTGATGGGCAAATTCGTGAATGCAAGGAGTTTGCCAATAAGCTTGAAAGCAACGAAAATATTTTGATGTTTACAAAGCTTAAAAAGGGCGGCTTTATAATTGATACCCCGTATGGCAATTATTCTCCTGACTGGGCAATAATCTGTAGCAAAGACGGTGTTGAAACCAAAATTAACAAGGACCACGATGCTTTAACTCAAGTTGAAGTTAATAAAATCAAATGCGGTCAGCTTCATTTCAAAGCCGTGTCTGATTTGGTGAAGTTTAATTGGGTTAAAAACTACGAAGACTTCAAGGCAATGTTTGGAGTAGAAGAAAACGAAGTGTGATTTTCTTTGGTAATAATTATAAAAGCGTTGAAGATTTTGCTTTCTTCAACGCTTTTTTTAATATGCTTGACCGACCGATTTATATTGTTCAAGCCTTAAAATAAAAGCTGAAGGCCCATTGCGATAATCCACATATATGCACAGGTTTTTGGAATCATAAGCAAGCCAACCTTTGGCTTTGTTTTGCTGAACAATGTTACAGGGATGTAGCAACCGAATGAAATGATGATTGCGGCAACCATTCTTGTCATATGGAGGTCGTTTGTGTTGCCTGAAATTGCGTAAAGAATGATTACGTCGATGCCGGTTACTGCGAAAACTGCATTTCTAATGACAGAAAGCTTCATATTGCCTTCGTCTGAACACCAGTTGTTTTGCGGAAGAACGCAGATTACCATTCTGATGATTGCGGAAATCCAAATCATTGTTTCAACTGCAACAGGTGCTGTCAATTCGGGGAATGTAAGCTTCCAGATATACAGCAAAACAATGTAGAATGCTGTCATTGTGATTGATGAAACCTGCAAGCCGAGTCCGAGTTGTCTTTTGGTTTTGTCGTTGCTACCGTGAACTGCTCTGATAATTCTCGGAACAAGGTGAAATGCGTCACCGCCGCAAAGTGTCAATGTCAACACGCCGTATAAGATGAACAAAGGATTGCCCTTTGAAAATGCGAAGAACAAAATACCTGCGATTAAGTCGAAAATCAAATATCCTGCGTCAAAAATTGCTTCCATAATATCCGGAACTTGCGGTTTGTATTTTTCGTTTGCCATAATTAAAACTCCTTTTTTACTTCAATTAACTAATATTCACGGTGTTATTTCTGCTTTAAACAATCTTCTGCGTTATTGCAGATTTTTTCAAAAATGTTTTTGAATGTTGCGATTTCCTCATCCGAAAATCCTTTGAGCACATCGTGGGCAAAACGCTTTTGCGTGTTGATACCCTCGTAGATTATGCTTTTTGTACTTTCGGTCACAAAAATCTCTATGTGTTTTTTGTTGCTTTCGCTCTGCTTCTTTTCAATCAAGCCTTTGTTTTCAAGTGATTTGAGCGAGGTCGAAACATGAGATTTTGTTGATTTGCGAATTTTGACAATGTCTGCCACCGTGTTGAATTCAGGGTTGCCGTGCAAAAACATCAGTATATCATATTCCATTTGGGTCAAATCGTACTTGTCGCAAATCGAACTTGTGAGCGATTCGTAATAGCCGGTAATTGTTTTATACCTGTCCAAAAAATGCATATTGCCACTCCTTGTCAATCGTTCTATTTAGAACTATTACAGCGTGCGATATAAAGTTTGTCAATACATATATTTTTGCGATTTGTAAATCTGTATTTTATGATTGTTGCTATAACGAATTAAAAGTTACGGTACAATGCACTTAAGTTTAACTGAGAAGCCGGTTAAATGTTTCTTATTGAATGAAAATTCGCTGGATTTATAATATTCATTATACTTTTTCTTATGGGTATGTAGACCTTTTTCGTTAATTTTATGTTTTTAATGTGTTTGACCGACCACTATGCAAAATTTTCGAGTCTCGAAAGTGGCTTAAATAGGGCGTTTTGAAAATTTACTTATTATTCAAACTGTCTATCAAATGCAGGCTGTAAATGTGCCAAATTTTAATTATTTTATAGTTTTAAATATTGACTTTTTATTTGCCATTTGATAGAATAACTGCGGTTAGCTTATGCTAACTAAAAATTTTAATGTCAAGTTAGCAATGGCTAATAAAATACGGAGGACAAATATGTTTAAAAAATTCTCGATTTCATTGACTGCAATAGTTTTTGCACTTGCACTTACCTGCACTTCGTTCGGTGCGTTTGCAATGGGTCCGAGCGAGGACGGTGTTTACGAAGTGCCGATTGAAATGTGGCACGCAGAAAAAGAAAGAACATCTATGGGTGACAGCTATATTGTTCACACCGCACTTCTTACAGTTGACGGTGATGAAAAAACGCTTACAATAGCTCCTGCCAAAACAACAAGCGATATGCATTTTTGGTATTACAAGGACGGTTCTGTTGAGGGCGACACAGTAGAAGTTGAGCAAAAGAATAATGTTGAAATTGACGGCACTGAATATGAAACGGCTTTTGAATTTCCGATTAAGAGCGACAATGAATTTGTCGGCGTAAAATTTGCCGCTTCGGCTATGCCTTTATCACCTTCTGCAAGAATTAAAATAGATTATGACAGTGCAAAAAAAATCAGAGATGTAAAAAAAGAAACAACTACCAAAAAAGCCACTACCACTACAACGACACCGACAACAACAAATACTACAACGACAGCAACAAATACTACAACGACAACTACAACTACAACAACTACTACAACTAAAACAGCACCAACCGTTACCGAGCCTAAAGAGGAAACGGTTAAAAATAAAAAAGTTCCGATCGCCATTGCCTGCGGCGTAGTGGGTGCGGTTGCATTTGTGCTTGTAATGACTGCTGTTATCAAGAAAAATAAACATGACTGATTGGGGCGAAGTATGAAAAAAATATTTAAGAAATTTCAAGTTAAGGATTTTGTGTTTTTGGCTGTCTTATCCGCAGCGATGACATTGTGCGGCGGAATAACGATGCCGCTTGTTATGCACACCACCGTTTTCGGACTGCGTAACATGGCAGCCGCACCTATTTATTCGATTTTCGTTGCAATCGGACTTATGAAAGTAAGAAAGCCGGGTGCTCTCACAATTATCGGACTTTTTTCGGGCGCACCGCTGATTTTCTTTTCGACGGTTATGTTTTTTAACAATTTTGTTTCCGCAATCATAGCGGAATTAATTATGCTTTTGATTTTCAGAGGCTATCAAAAGAAAGTTTCCGTTTTCGTTACAACGGGAATATATATGCCGTTTTCACTGCCGATTTCTGTTCTGTTCAGCCTTTGGCTCAATGGGCAAAGTTACTCTCAGCTTACAGCAAATCCGAAAATTTCTGTTTTAACATCAATCGGCACAATTACATTGGCATTTTTGGGTGCGGCAATCGGAATGAAAATCGCTGCAGAACTTCAAAAGGCAGGCAAATTAAAACCGTACGGAGAAGATGATAATGCTTGAAACATTTGAGGCTAAAAAGCCTTTTTATCCGCTGATTTCATTTTCAGTTTCCGTAATAGTGCTGATATTCGGAATGCTTTTTTCCAACAATCTTTTGGCTTTTGCTTTTGCCACGGCAATTTTTGTGCTTTACTCAGCATTCGGTCTTTTTAAAAGCACATGGAAAATGACCGTTGCAATGGCGATTTGCGGACTTATTATAGGCGGTCTGTCATTTTTGACAAACAAAAGCTTGGACGCATTTTGGCAAACACTTTTAAGAATGATTCTCTTGGGATTGTGTGCCGTGCCGATGGTAAGCACATCGCCCTGCGATCTGACACGCTGTCTTGCAAAGCTGAAATGCCCGAGAGTTATAACGCTCGGCATGCTTGTAACACTTAAATTTATTCCGGTTTTAGTGGGTGAAATAAAGCAGATCTGGGAGGCGATGAAGGTCAGAGGTGCAAATATGAATTGGTACCGACCGAGTTGCATTTACCGTGCGTTTATTATTCCGCTCGTTATGCGAATCATCGGAATATCGGACACTCTTTCCCTTTCGCTTGAAACAAGGGCATTTACACTTGATGACAGTACAAGCTCGGTATATAAAGTAATAAAAATAAAAGCAAGGGATTTCGTATTTCTTGCCTGTGCTATCGTGCTTTGCGCAGGCGGAGGTGTTATGATATGGGCATAGCGATAAGACTGAAAGAAGTTTCTTTTAAATATGACGGTGCTAAAGAAAATGTGCTTGAAAATATAAATCTCACCGTGGAATACGGCGAAACCGTGCTTTTGTCGGGCGTTTCCGGCGAGGGAAAAAGCACCCTGCTTTCGATAATAAACGGTGTTATTCCGTTCGTTAATTCGGGCGAATTTTCAGGCAGTGTGGAAATAGACGGCAAGGATGTTACAAAGCTAAAAATCAGCGAGCGTTCAAAGCTAATCGGCCCTGTGCTTCAAAATGCGGACGAACAAATTATTTATGATTTAGTAAACGAAGAAATCGCTTTCGGCTGCGAAAATCTTAATATTGCGTCCGAAGAAATCGACAGACGCATTGAACGATTCACAACGCTTATGCAAATAGAAAAAAACGCAAAAACAAAAACACTTTCCGGTGGTCAAAAGCAACGCCTGATAACCGCTTCTACCCTTGCGATGGAGCAAAAAATCATTATTCTTGACGAACCGCTTGCAAATTTGGACACTCATACAGCACACATTTTGCTGAAGGCACTTCGTAATTTGGCAAACAGCGGATATGCCGTTTTAATAGTTGAGCACAGGCTTGATGTTGTGAAAAACTACATAGATAAAGTTATGCGAATCGAAAACAAACAGCTTTTTACAAGTACGGACATAAACGACTTGAACAGCGGAATAAAAACAATTCCTCATGCCGACGGCTCTTTGCCCGGCGAAGTGCTTATAAAAGGCGAAAAACTCTTTTTTGCCGCAGGTGACAGAAATATTATAGATGGACTTGATATAGAAATTCGGGCAGGCGAACGAATAGTTTTGCTCGGTGAAAACGGATGCGGAAAAACCACCCTTATGCGCATGCTTGCAAGACTGAATAAGCCGAATGACGGTATGCTCAGCCAAACAATAACAAAAAGCAAAAAAGCAAACAGCAAATGGTTTTCAAAGGTGGGATATGTTTACCAAAATCCAGTCTATCAGCTTTTTATGCCAACGCTTTTAAGCGAGATTTCCTTTAAGGCAAAAAGCGAGGAAATAGCAAGGGAAATGATAAATGCCTTTGGACTTTCGGGACTTGAGCAGAGGCATCCGCAATCACTTTCCGAAGGGCAAAAACGGCGGGCCTCCATTGCTGCCGTCTGTGCAAGCGAGCCGACCGTACTGTTTCTTGACGAGCCGACGGTGGGTCAGGATTACAAAAACCTTTGTAAAACGGTTGAAACCGTAAATAAAATAAACAAGAACCTCGGCACGGCAATTGTTACCGTAACACACGATAAACGATGTGCCGGTGCTCTTGTAGACAGAGTGCTGATTATGGAAAACGGTAAAATATCACGGCAAGGCGATTACCGCCTCGCAGATGAATTTTTGGATAAATAACTTAATTGAGGGAGAAAAGAAATGATTAAAACAAGACTTATAGAGCAAGTGCCTTCTTCAAAGAAGTACATTGCCCTAACAGTTCTTGCGCAGTGGTTGAAAACGGTTGCAAACATCGTTATGATTTTCATTCTTTCAAATCTACTTGCGCAAATTCTCGACGGTAAAGCGTTTGATTTTAAAGGACTTTTGCCTTATTTGGTCGCAATTGCGGCGATTATGTTTGTACGCTATCTTTGCGGATACGCAAGTTCACAGACTTCGTTTTTCGCTTCAAGCGAAGTAAAAAAAGTGCTTAGACAAAAAATGTATAAAAAGCTTACACGAATGGGAGCATCTTACAGCGAAAAGGTATCAACATCAGAGGTGCTTCAGGTTTTTGTTGAGGGTGTAGACCAGCTTGAACTTTATTTCGGCAAATATCTGCCGCAGTTTTTCTTTGCTATGCTTGCACCGATAACGCTTTTTGCCGTGCTTGTGTTCGTAAGCTGGAAAGCGTCGGTGGTGCTTCTTATTTGTGTACCCCTTATTCCGCTTTCTATTGTTGCAGTTCAAAAAATCGCAAAAAGACTTCTTAGCAAATATTGGGGAGTATACACAAACCTCGGCGATACTTTCCTTGAAAATATCCAAGGCTTAACAACACTCAAAGTTTATCAGGCGGATGAACGCAAGAATGTTGAAATGAATGAAAAAGCCGAAGAATTCAGAAGAATTACTATGAAAGTTCTTACAATGCAACTCAATTCCGTAAGCGTTATGGATATTGTTGCATATGCAGGAAGTGCAGTAGGTGTAGTAATTGCAATCATTCAGGTAAAAAACGGCACAATCACTTTACCTCGGGCATTTTTAATCATTATGCTTGCGGCTGATTTCTTTTTACCGCTCAGGCTTCTCGGTTCATTTTTCCATGTGGCTATGAACGGTATGGCGGCAAGCGACAAACTCTTTAAGTTGCTTGATACAAAAGAGGACGAACACGGAATGGAGATTCCTGAAAATCTTGACGGGGATATCGAAATTAAAGACCTTTCCTTTTCTTATGACAACGAAAAAACCGTACTTAACGATATTTCGGCAACCTTTAAAAAGCACGAACTTATAAGCATAGTAGGCGAATCGGGTTGCGGCAAAAGCACGCTTGCTTCCCTGCTTTGCGGAACAACTAAAGGCTACATCGGCAGTATAACAATCGGCGGTGTTGAAATAAAAGATATTGATGAAAAAACACTTATGAACAACATCACTGCCGTAAACTTTAATTCCTACATTTTTGCAGGAACGGTTAGGGAAAATATGCTCATAGCCGACAAAAGTGCCGGTGACGAAAAGATGATTGAAGCATTGAAAATGGTAAACCTTTGGTCATTTTTAAGTGAGCAAGACGGACTTGATACTAAACTTAATCAACAAGGCAGTAATTTTTCGGGCGGACAAAGGCAAAGGCTTGCCATTGCAAGAGCCTTGCTTCACAACACACCGATATATGTTTTTGATGAAGTAACTTCAAACATAGACGCCGAAAGCGAAAACGACATTATGACTGTTATTCACAATATGGCTAAAATCAAAACCGTTATTCTTATCTCCCACAGGCTTGAAAATGTGGTAGGCAGTGACAAAATTCTTCTGATTGATAAAGGCAAAATTGAGGAAAGCGGTACTCATTCTGAACTTATGTCTCTTAATAAAAAATACAAGCTGATGTATTCCACTCAAGCAGAACTTGAAAAATATGCAAAGGAGGAAGCGTAATGAAAAGAAAACAATCAGGTTTCAAAATTATGATGCGGTTGATAAAACTTGTTAAGCCGCTTGCTTTCTTCATGGTACTTGCAGTTATACTCGGCGTTACAGGCTTTCTTTGCGCCATTCAAATTACGGCGCTTGGCAGTATGACACTTCTTACAGCCGCAGGTATAAACGGTGGACTTGCAATAAAAACGGGATGTATTTGCATTATTATTTTTGCGGTTTTGCGTGGTTTTCTTCACTACGGCGAGCAAGCGTGCAACCACTATATTGCATTCAAATTACTTGCTATTATTCGTGATAAAGTATTCAAATCGCTTCGCAGGTTAACTCCGGCTAAACTTGAAGGGAAAGATAAAGGCAATCTGATATCGCTCATAACAAGTGATATTGAACTTTTAGAAGTTTTTTATGCTCACACGATTTCTCCGATTTGTATTGCGTTTTTAACAAGCCTTGTTATGCTGATATTTATCGGAAGATACAGTATTTGGCTTATGCTTGTTGCACTTGCGGCTTATATTACAGTCGGCATTATTATTCCACTTGTATCATCTAAATTTAACAAAAATATCGGTATGACCTACCGTGAAAATTCGGGTGCACTTTCCGGCTATGTGCTTGACAGTATGAGGGGACTTTTGGAATCAATCAGATACAATTCAACCGATACCCGCCTTAATGAAATGAACGAAAAAACCGATAAACTTAATTCACTTCAAAAGAAGTTAAAGAAAATTGAGGGGCATAATATTTCAATTACGGATATTTCGATTATCTTCTTTTCGATCACAATGCTTTTAGTTGCAATTTGCCTTTACCAAAAGGGCACAATCGGATTTGACGGACTTATTGTTTCAACTGTTGCAATGATGAGTTCATTCGGTCCGGTTGCCGCACTTTCAAACCTTGCAGGCAATTTGACTCACACCCTTGCAAGCGGCGAAAGAGTGCTGTCAATTCTTGATGAAAGCCCTGTTGTTGAAGAAAACATCAGCGGCAAAGAAGTTGAATTTGACGGTATGGAATGTAAAAATGTAGGCTTTGCATATGACAAAGAGCAAATTCTTGAAAATTTCAATATGGAAATTCCAAAAAACAAAATCATTGCTATAAACGGACCGAGCGGTTCGGGCAAATCGACTGCGCTTAAACTTATGATGCGTTTTTGGGATGTAAACAGCGGCGAAATTGATATGTCGGGTGAAAACATTAAAAATATTAAAACATCATCACTTCGTAACAATCAGAGCCTTGTAAGCCAAGAAACTCAATTGTTTAACGATACGATTGAAAATAACATTAAAATTGCAGATTACAACGCAACAAGAGAAGAAGTTGAAATTGCCGCAAAAAAAGCTTCAATTCACGATTTTATAATGACTTTGCCTAAGGGATACGACACAAATGTAGGCGAACTCGGTGATTTGCTTTCGGATGGTGAAAAACAGCGTATAGGTCTTGCAAGAGCGTTCCTTTGCAACTCTCCTATGATTATGCTTGACGAACCCACAAGCAATTTGGACAGTTTAAACGAGGGCAACATCTTAAAATCTATAAACGAAGCAAAGCACGGCAAAAGCATTGTTTTGGTTTCTCACAGAAAGTCAACGGCAAAAATCGCTGACGAAGCATACACCGTTTACAGAGGCAGATTATCATGAAAAAAGACAGAATCACACGAGAAAAAGAAATGTTACCCGAAATGGTAAAAATTTATTGCCACGGCGTGCATAAATCAAAAAAAGGTACTCTTTGCAAGGAGTGCCAAGAACTTACTGATTATGCGCTTTTCAGGCTTGATCATTGCCGCTGGGGAAACGATAAAAACTTCTGCTCGCAATGTCCCTGCCATTGCTACAAACCCGATATGCGAGTGAAAATTAAAGAAGTGATGCGTTATTCAGGACCACGCATTATGCTTTATCATCCGCTTGTGGGTACCATTCACGGCATTGAAACGATAAAGGGCGTTATCAAGGCAAAAAGGAAAAGCAAATAACACCAAAAAATATTGATTCTCATACAAACAAAGTCTTTGCCGAAAGGTAAAGGCTTTTTTCTTTCGCGGTGAAAAGAAAAACAGCACCAATGCTCAATTAAGCATCAGTGCTGTTTTACAAGACTTGTATTTATTTCAATACAAAACGATATTTGAATTTTCTTTTGCAAAGTTTTGCATTTTTTTCGTGTAGCCGTTAATGCAAAAGAACACAAAGTATTCATTTCTGTTTTGTTTATTCCAATTTACTTTTTTCGCTTTTTCAAGCAAGTCGTAATACACATTAACACCAAGCGGTTTTTTGGTATATTTGCATTCGCCGAAGATGATGTTATTGGAATTATCTGTTGCGACAATATCAATTTCTGTATCTTTTCTGTACCACCATTTGCCGATTTTTGTGGGAGTGAAACCGAAAAATAAATGCTAAAAATGTTATTTTTTGTAACTTAATAAGCGGAGACGCGAAATTATTCTTTTAAAGACGAGCTTATTATATGTGAAATACTTTTTCGTATTTTTACTCGTTTCGGTGTGATTCTCATAAAATCGGCGGTTTAAAACCGTATTGCGTTTCGTTAAACAAAAAAATCTTGATAATAAAGCGATTGTATGTTAAAATATTTTCCGTAAATTTTGACAGAGGGTGAAAAATATGTCAGGGCACTCAAAATGGAGTACTATCAAACGTAAAAAGGAAAAGACCGATAATGCCCGTGCAAAGGTATTTACTAAAATCGGCCGTGAAATAGCTGTTGCCGTCAGAGAGGGCGGACCCGACCCTGCCGGTAATTCAAAGCTTAAGGATTGCATAGCTAAGGCGAAGGCTTGCAATGTTCCGAACGATAATATCGAAAGAATCATTAAAAAGGCTGCCGGAGACGGCAATACCGATAATTACGAAAGCATAATCTACGAGGGCTACGGTCCGTCGGGTGTCGCCGTAATAGTCGAGACTCTTACAGATAACCGCAACAGAACCGCAGGCGATATGCGTCATTATTTTGATAAGTTCGCCGGCAAAAATTTATCCGCTTTAGTTGTCGCGTTTATGTTTAC
>OGDX01000976.1_pt1 | contig 17028 bp, 8 predicted proteins | sample 1570461 | NCBI WGS metagenome assembly OGDX01 (sample SAMEA2582172, study PRJEB24529) | metagenome
ATAATTCGGTGATTACCAACTTTTAAAGATACTTTCTTATCCCGAACTCACGTAATTAATTGACAAACTTTTCAAAGAACTCATTTTATTTACTGCCAGAGCCGCTTAGGCTGGGCTAATTTTTAACGAACTATTGATCCTAATGTTTAACCAATTTAAAATCTATGCGAAACAAAGATTTTTATTCCTTGGATAGATGGCATAAGCCATTCTTGGAAAATTCGTATGTGAAGACAGTGGGTTTAGGCCTCCTGCTGTCGTGTGCAGGTTCGCCGTTTACTATGGCAGCAATTCCCCCCCCCCCTATGTTGACGCTGTAGCCATTGTGCAGCAGAATGCGCAGATTACCGGTACGGTAGTCGATGAAAAGGGTGAGCCGCTGATTGGTGTGGCAGTACAAGTAAAAGGTACTTCCAGAGGTACGGTAACTAATCTGGATGGTCAGTTTACCCTCGATGTAAAAGAAGGGGATATGCTGGAATTTTCTTATATCGGTTATACTACCCAGACACTGAAAGCTTCTCCGGTGATGAAAATCGTGATGAAGGAAGATGCACAGAAACTGGACGAGGTAGTGGTAGTAGGTTATGGTAGTACCACAAAACGTGACTTGATTGCTTCGGTATCTACAGTAAAAGCGGATCAGATTTCTAATGTGCCGGTAGCTAACCTGACCCAGGGTTTGGCCGGACGTTCTCCCGGTTTAATTGTACAAGCCAGTGGAGGTGGTGTTAACTCCAAGCCTAATGTAAGTATCCGTGGTGGAGGTGATCCTATCTACGTAATTGACGGAATTATCCGTTCGGCAAATGACTTTGCCAATCTTGCTCCCGATGATATTGAATCAATGTCAATCTTGAAGGATGCTTCAGCTACAGCGGTGTACGGTTCGCGTGCTACGAACGGTATTATCCAGGTGGTGACCAAGCAAGGTAAAGCCGGTAAGACATCCATTGAATATGACTTCAGTTACAGTATAGCTCAGCCGAGTATTTGGGACAAGAAATTGAGTGCTTATGACCGTGCTATCTGGTCAAATACAGCTAAACACAATGACGGACTGCCGGATACGTATGATGCTAAGGCGCTTGAAGCTTTCCGTACCGGATCTGACCCGCTGAACTTTGCCAATACTGACTGGAGAAAGCTGGTTTTGAACAACTGGGCTCCGCAGCAGAAACATGCTATCCGTGTGTTTGGTGGTAATGAAACCAATCGGTACTATGTTTCTTTGGGACACATCGACCAAAATTCATTATATAAGAATGATAATCACTGGATGAAGCGTACCACGTTCCGTTTGGCTCAATCAACCAACCTCAAGCCGTTGGGCTTGCAGATTAATGCTACCATCGACGGTTATAGAGAACATACCACTCACCCGTATACCTCTTCTGCTGAAGGCTACTATCAAGTGTTCTCTCACATCAATGATAAAATGCCTAATATCCCGGGTTATAATCAATTCGGTCTGCCTTATCAGACCAATGATAACCCTGTATCTGAAACAGCTGAGGATGCCGGTTACAACCGTACCATTAGCAATGTAATTAATGGTAAGGGGGAAATAATCTGGACTGTGCCCTGGGTAAAAGGTCTGAAGGTGAGAGCTTCCAGCAACTACCGTTACTATTCAAATTCTACTAAGAAGTTCAGAAAGGATGCTGCCAAATATGCTTGGGATTCTACGGAACCGAGTTATGATAGCAAGCCGCTGTTGCGTTATGAAAACTCCAACGGCTATGCTTTCACCAATCAGGCTTTTGTAGAATATGCCAATCAGTTCGGTAAGCATAGTGTTTCTGCTTTGGCCGGTTTCGAACAGTATTATGAAAAGAATGAAGGTTACTTCTTGGGTCGTCGTGACTTCCTCATCGATATCGACCAGATTATTGTGGGTGACTCCAATACGCAGACCAATGGCGGTATTCTGGAAGAAAAGGATGCCTATGGCAACAAGAAGATCGGAGCAGAAACTGAACTGGGCCGTGCTGCCTGGATTGGTCAGATTAAATATAACTACGCCAACAAGTATTATGCAGAAGCCAGCATCCGTTACGACGGTTCTGACCGCTTTGCCAAGGGCAACCGGTGGGGAGCTTTCTTTAGCGGTTCATTAGGTTGGGTAGTGACTGAAGAAAACTTTATGAAGTCGCTGGTAGAAAAAGACATCTTGAATTCATTGAAGTTGCGTCTGTCCTACGGTCAGACTGGTTTGGACGAAAGTGCCGGACGGTATGCTTATATGACTACTTACAACTTTAATGCTCAGTCTTATGTAGTAGACGGTTCTTTCAAACCGGGCTTTACAGAAGGTCCTTTGGCTTCACCTGATTTGACTTGGTACACTACCAAGCAGTTTGACATGGGTTTTGACTTTGCTTCTTTGCAGAACAGACTCTACGGGTCATTTGACTATTTCTACTATTCTACTACCGGTTACCTGACCGCGCCTACCGGTCAAAGCTATCTGAATGTAGCTCTTGGTACTGGTATGCCTAAGATTAAGTCAAACAGTGAGTTGAGAAGAGCTGGTTATGAAGTTCAGTTAGGATGGCGTGACAATATCGGTGATTTCAAATATGATGTTTCCGGTAACTTTACTTTCTTTGATGAACTGTGGGCACTGGATGAAGGTGAAAGCGAAGTAACTCGTATGAATCCTTACAAGAGAAGACAGCAGAACAAGGGGTATTTCATTTATGATGATAACTTGTATTACCTGTATAAGAACTTAGGCTATTATCAGAGTGCACAGGATGTATATAATTCTCCGGCTTTTATCAACTCGATGAACTCCGGTTACCTGACTGCCGGTGACATCAAGTATGCCGACTTGAACGGTGACGGTCGTATTACCGATGAAGACCAACGTCGTTTGGGTAAAGCCAAGAAACCCAGGGGCCAATATGGTATCAACTTGAATATGAGCTACAAGGGATTCTATCTGAGCATGCTGTTCCAGGGATCTACTGCCTTTGACATGTATATCAGCGATGGTTTGGCAATGAAGACCGGACAGACTTCGTCTATGCCGTTGGCTTATGATCATCAGATAGACCACTGGCGTCCGGATAATCGCCATGCTCAATATCCGCGTTTGATGTCAAATACCGGTTTGAACCAGAACAATAACTACCAAAGAAGTGACTTCTGGTTGCTCAACGGTGCTTACCTCCGTATGAAAGACCTTCAGTTTGGTTATGACTTCAAACACCGTCTGTTGAAGCAGGTAAATTGGCTGACCCGAGCTAAAGTGGGTATTTCTTGCCAGAACTTGTTCACTATCTCTGAAGCTACCAAGTATGGTTTAGACCCGGAAAACTCTTCAACTGAAAACTATGGTTATCCGGTGGAAAGAACCATTGCGTTTACTTTAAATTTAGGATTCTAAAAATATCTTCGTGAATATGAAAAACTACTTAAAATATTGCACAATAGGCGTTGGTATTTTATTCGCCTCTTGTATGGATACGTTGGATACGCAACCGGCGGCCAATTTTGGCTCTGATGAGATCTTTAATAATAAGACCAATGCAGAGGCCTTTATGAACGGGGTGTATGCTTCTTTGATGGATGATGTTTTATACACCAAATATAGAAGTTCCAATAGTGGAATAGCTTGGGAGTCCAGAACACCGAACAGTGTGATGTGCGACCAGGTAGGTGATGGTATTGACGGGGTGGCTACAGAATTGGGTATCACGCCAAATTCTGATTTCGGTCCGAACCGTTTCGGCTTGCTTCGTAAATGCAATCTGGTTATAGAAAACGTAGCTGCTAGTTCGGGCATTGCCGAGGCTGACAAAACCAGCCTGATAGCGCAAGCTCGCTTGGTAAGAGGTATTGTGTTCTTTGACCAAGCCCGTAAGATGGGACGCTTTGTGCCTATGACTAAGGTGTTGACTATAGAGAAACCGGAGGAAGCGAATATTTCTATGACTAAGAATGTGGCAGAAAGTTACAAGTATATCATCGATGATTTGAAGTTTGCTGCGGATAATCTGCCTGCTACAAATCAGCCGGGTTATCCTACCAAATGGGCTGCAAAAGTTATTTTGACCCGTGCCGCACTACAGGCTTATGCATATACTCAAGATGAACAATATCTGGATCTGGTGATTACTACAGGTGATGATGTAAAGGCTAACTGTGGCATTGCCTTGAATAACTCTGATGGGAAATTCAACGAATATGATGAATATAATGAAGAAATCTTCTGGGCATATTATCGAGACAAAGAGAATACTAAATTAATGGATTTTTCAGAATTGGTAGGAACTATTCCGAATATTGCTGCTGATGATGTTAAAAATTCAAAAAGTCCGGTTGCTCTTCAAAACGAGAAAGGTCGAACTTTTGAAAGCTGGGCTACTCATTTCCCCACACAGGACTTGGTGGATCAGTTCCTGGTAATTGATGATGAAACCGGTAAGGCGCTTCCCTGGGACCAGACTTCTCAGTATAAGAATAATGTAGATGAACTGGATCCGGCTTCTGTGACTACAGCCGGTCAGGTTGACAGCTATGCTCAAGTAAATGGTAGCCTCAGAAGAATACCTACTCCGATTGATTTGACTGGTGCTAAAGACGGTTATCCTCTGTTCAAGAAGTATGCCAAGCTGAAATCTTCTTCTACCCGTCATCTGAGTGACATTATGTATAAGAACCGTGACAAACGTTTCTACTACACTGTTGTCTATGATGGAGCTACCTGGTACAATGAGTCCATTGAAACCAACCTGGGCGGTAACATGTCGCAAGGTGTCCGTGATAAGGAAGACGGTGGCTGGTATAATACCGTAACCGGTTATTACTGGAGAAAACACAGCGTAGAGCAGGCTGAACCCCGTGCTTCTGCTGGCTCAAATGTGAAACCTCACTTTGTTTTGGCCCGTTTAGGTGAATTGTATATGAACTTGGCTGAAGCCTATCTGTTGAAGGGTGGAGCCAGCTTGCCGAAGGCAGTAGAAGCGTTGAATGAAACCAGAACCGTACATGGTGGTCTGCCTGCTTCTACAGCGACTACTGAAGAAGAAATCTGGAAGGATTATATCCGGGAACGTAACTGCGAGATGACCAATGAAAATGGGGATATTTATTTCAGTTATCTGAGATGGGGTAAATACGGTGGTCATGCCAATCAGGGTAGAAGTGCCGGTGATGTGATTGTAGCATTAGACTCTCCAGCCTATAAGATTGAAATCAGCAGAAGCCGTGATCAGCTGCTCATTGGTCAGGTGACTTTGCAGGGAAGCGCCAACCGTAACTTCACTACTAAACGTTATCTGCTTCCGATTCAGAAAAACTTCCTGGATGTTCGTGAATCGTATGGATTGGATTATGAACAGAATCCGGGTTGGTAATTTGTAGTACTCTAATAAATTAATAGATATGAAAAAGATTTTTATCAATACTTTTGTACTGATGTTGCTGGTCATGCTTAATGTGTCTTGCTTGGAAGGCAACTTAGATGATCTGGATACTTATAAGGGAAATGACATTAAGGGCGTAGCGGGTGTTTTTCACCGTTATTATGGTCCGAATATTATTCCTGGCAGTGGAGAACAGGAGGTTTTGCAAACTAACTTGAATTTTGATAACTTCCAGTCCAATCCGGAAAGCGGTACATGCTCGTTTGATTTTTCCATTCCTACCAACTTCCCGGAGGATCAGAAAAGCAAGTTTGATCCCAAGAATATGGTGGTAGCTTTGAATATTTCTACGGCATCCATCTGTAAGCCCATTGAAGGTTCTGCCCAGCTTGGTATTCCCGCAGATTGGACCAAACCTAATAAATACTTGATTATAGCTGCCAATGGCGATGAAAAAGTATGGACTGTAACAGCTAATTACAAACGTTAATTACTGTCTAATTATAAATATGGTTTATGGCTGCGTGCCATAAACCATATTTTCAAATTAAATCTAAGAACCATGAAAAGTTTATTGTTGAGAGCTCTACTTGTGCTCATCTGTGTAGCCGGAAGTGTACAGGTATCTGCTAAGAATGAAAAAGGACTTGTGGGGGCTATTAAAGTAGAAACTCCTAAAAGACCGAAAGGGCAGAAAGATGTTCTGTTGCTCATCGCTCCTAAACTCGATACTGTCCGGGTAGGCTTTATCGGAGTGGGAAACCGGGGAATCAGTGCGGTGGAAAGATGGACCAAGATTCCTGGTGCAAAAATTACTGCTATCTGTGATTTACGTCCGGAATTGGTGGAAAGAGCCCAGAATACGGTAGTAAAAGCCGGTATGCCTAAGGCTGCTACTTATGATACGGATGAGAATGCCTGGAAACAACTGTGCCAACGAGATGATGTAGACTTGGTATATATCGTTACTGACTGGATTCCGCACGCAGAAATGGCTCGGTTTGCTATGGAATGTGGAAAACATGCTGTGATTGAAGTCCCTGCTGCTATGTCCATGGATGAAATATGGATGTTGATTGATACTTCTGAAAAGACCCGGAAGCATTGTATGATGTTGGAAAACTGCATTTATGACCAGTTTGAACTGACCGCGTTGAACATGGCTCAGAAAGGTTTGTTTGGTGAAATACTGAATGTTCAAGGTGGATATATTCACCATTTGTTTGATCGTAATTGGCCTATCGGCAAGCGTGATTGGCGAATCACCTATAATAAGCTTCATCGTGGAGACTTATATCCTACTCACGGTTTAGGCCCTATCTGCCAACTGTTGAATATCCATCGCGGTGACCGAATCAAAACCTTGGTTTCTATGGACACTAAAGCAGTAGAAGGTTCCTTGGTGTGGAAAGCTATGGGAAAAGCCGATCCTGAGAACTTTAAAAATGGTGATCATACGATGACATTTATGCGTACTGAAAAAGGTAAATCCATTTTGATAGAACATAATGTCATGACTCCGCGTCCATATAATAGAAAATACCAGCTGACTGGTTCCAGGGGATATGCCAATAAATATCCGGTAGAAGAATTTTGTTTTGCAAAAGAGGTCATAGCAAATGAACCGGAATTTAAGGGGGTTAAGATTAATGAACATGATGCTATACCGGAAGGTATTCAGAAAGTTCTGATGGAAAAATACATGCACCCTATCTGGAAAGAACTTCAGGATGTGGCTAAAAAAGTAGGTGGCCACGGAGGTATGGACTATATTATGGATTACCGTCTGGTATACTGTTTACGTAACGGTCTGCCGTTGGATATGGATGTATATGATTTGGCTGAGTGGTGTTGTGTAGTAGAATTATCTCGTCTTTCTATAGAAAACGGATGTGCCCCCGTGGAAGTTCCCGACTTTACGCGCGGTGCTTGGGATAAGATTGAAGGCTACTCTCATGCCATGGCTGAATAAAATCGCAATCACATAATTATCTTATAGTTGAATCTCACTCTGTGCTTGCGTGCTTAGAGTGAGATTTTTTATTTTTACTGACAATTCTTTATGAAAATAGATTTGAAAAACTGGTTTGCATTTTCATTTTTTACTCTCTGTCTGATATTGGGGCTTTCACAGGGTGTTTGGGCTGCAGGTTCTCCCATGAAGAATCATTCTCGTAAAACCGATGCAGCGCAGGAACTGATCCGCCGTGTCACCCGTGACTCTTCTTTTCCTGTTTCCTTGAAAATCAGTAAACAGGGAAATAATACGTATTATCGTTATGCTGTGAATAACGGGAAACTTTCTATAATAGGCTCCGATAATGTGTCATTGTGCCGTGGTTTCTATGATTATGTAAAAAATAACGGATGGGGTCTTTATACCTGGAGCGGCAATAATATGCAGTTGCCTGAACGGCTGCCTGAGCAGGAAACGGTAGCGGTAACTTCTCCTTTTCCCAATCATTATTATTTTAACGTGTGTACCTATGGTTATACTATGCCGTATTGGGACTGGAACCGTTGGGAAAAGGAGATTGACTGGATGGCTCTCCATGGGGTGAATATGCCCTTGGCCTTGGTGGGTTATGAAGCGATTTTAGCCCGTGTCTGGAAGAAGATGGGGCTGACGGACGAGGAAATTAACAGCTATTTTGTAGGACCTGCTCACTTGCCCTGGATGCGGATGGGAAACATCAGCGGGGTGGATGGCCCATTGGATGCTGACTGGCATGCAGATCAGATAGCTCTGCAGCACAAAATCCTGAACCGTATGCGCGCTTTGGGCATGAAGCCTATCTGCCCAGGCTTCCCCGGTTTTATTACGGAAGCTTTCAAGCGACTGTATCCGGATTTGAATATCGTGGAAACACATTGGGGCGGTGCTTTTCATAATTGGATGATTTCACCTACCGAGCCGCTCTTCTCGGAAATTTCGGAGGCTTTTATCCATGAATGGGAAAAAGAATTCGGAAAATGTGATTATTATCTGGTAGACAGTTTCAATGAAATGGATATACCTTTTCCAGAAAAAGGCAATCCGGCCCGCTATGAAATGGCTGCCAACTATGGTGAAAAGGTGTATCAGGCTATCCGTAAAGCAAATAAAGAAGCGGTGTGGGTGATGCAGGGCTGGATGTTTGGCTATCAGCGCCATATCTGGGATGTGGAAACGTTAGGCGCGCTGGTGTCTCGAGTTCCCGACCAGAAACTGATGTTGCTTGACTTGGCTGTGGACTATAACCGGCATTTCTGGCATTCAGAGGTGAACTGGGAATATTACAGCGGATTCTTTAATAAGCAATGGGTGTACAGTGTTATTCCGAACATGGGAGGTAAGACGGGTATGACCGGTGTACTGGATTTCTATGCAAACGGACATTTGGATGCATTGCAGTCGGCTAACCGGGGCAATTTAGTGGCACAGGGTTGTGCCCCCGAGGGCATTGAAAATAATGAAGTGATTTATGAGCTGATAACCGATGCCGGTTGGAGCCATGAGAAGATGGATGTACGTCAGTGGCTTTATGACTACAGCCGTAATCGTTACGGGCACGTGCCAGCTTCATTGAAGACGTATTGGGAGCTGCTGCTGAAATCTGTTTACGGTACCTTTACGGATCATCCGCGCTTTAACTGGCAGTTCCGTCCGGGCAGTGTGAAGAACGGCTCCATCAATATGAATGAGGATTATTTTGCTGCGCTTGAACTGTTTGTAGCTTCGGCTGATACATTGGCTCAGTGTGCTAATTATCGCACTGACCTCTGCGAGATGATGGCGCATTATTTAGGGGGCAAGGCTGAAATTCTGATTAAACAGATTGATCAGGAATATCTGTTGGGTGATACAGTGAAAGCACAGTTCTTGCAGAAACGCTTTGAAACGCTGATGTTAGGTATGGATATGCTGTTGCGCCAGCACCCCAACCTGCGTCTGGACCGTTGGGTGGATTTTGCTACCGGTCATGCGCAGAATGCAGTACAAAAGAAACAGTATGAAACCAATGCCAAGCGCATTGTAACAGTGTGGGGGCCTCCTGTAGACGATTATTCAGCAAGAATCTGGAGCGACTTGGTGAAGGATTATTACCTGGAGCGTTGGAAACGTTATTTTGAAGCACGCGAGAGTGGTAAGGCGGCCGACTTGGCTACTTGGGAAGTGGCTTGGGTGGAGAAAGACTGGCAGCAGCCTGCGGCACCGGAATCCTTGGATGTAGTGGATTTTGCCCGTCGCATGTTGGCTCTCTCGAAGGATATTGCGGCCGGTGACGTGGTGCTGAACCGTCCTGATTTGTTGGCTACCTGGAGCCTAGCGGCCCAGGAGGAGAAGGTCGTGGAACTGACGGTGCCGGCTCGCATTCTGAGTCAGCTGAAAGGCATCAGCTTAGAGTGTTTGCGAGGCGATGGTTTGGAAGCAGAGGGCTTTGAACTGGTGGCCGACGGGGTGAAAGTGGCTTCTTCTGACGAAAAGAAGGTGACGGTAGACGGAAAACTGTCTTATGCGGTAACGCTTCCGGCTAACCTGAACGCCAATAATGGCTGCCAACTCCGGTTGAAGCTGAAATCCGGGGCACAGCGGATAGCTGGTACTTTACTCTATGTGAAATAATGTATTTGAATTTTGAAGATTAACTATTAATCATTTCTTTTTATGAGAAAACAACTTAGAAAGTGGTTGGGAATGTCGTTCTTGGCAGCATGCTTGTGGTCAGGACAGTCTATGATGGCGCAAAGCGTCATTTTCCCGCAGGAAAAACAAGCTGGTCTCGCTGGTTTGGTGGTGGAGCAGGGAGCATACACCTTGCAGAACGAATTGCTGAAAGCTAAATTCGTGGTAAAAGATAATCACCTCTTTTTTGGAGGAAGTGAGGAACTGGGATTACTGGGCGGCTCAGAACTGTTTAGCGTGTTGCTGGCTGACGGACGCGAAGTGCCGGCTTCGGCCATGCAAATGAAGCAGATCCGTGAAATCAATCTGAATCCGGTGGAAGGAGCGGCGAAAGGGGCATTGAAATTGAATGGTAAAGCAGTGGAGGCTGAATTTGCTTTTGAAAACCTGTCTTTGCTATGGAAGGCTGTACTGCGCGACGGATCACATTATCTTCGTACCGAGCTGGAAGTAACGGCTCAGCAGGATGTGGCTATGCGCGGCTTGGTAGCCATGAAATATACTTATGACAATCAGTTTGGCAAACAGCTGCCTCAGGTAGTGGGCAATACACGTGGGGCGGTGATAGCCAACGATAAGATTTTTGCTGGATTGGAAACTCCGATGGGAATCAATACGGTGGCTTCGGCTCCGACAGTGGAAACTTCTCAACTGCAGGGTTTGTGGAGCCGTCAGACTACGTTGGCTGCTGGTAAGACCTGGCAGGTAGGTGCGGTAGTGGGACTGATTGCTCCCGACCAGGCCCGCCGTTCGTTCCTGGCCTACAGCGAACGTGAACGGGCTGTGCCCTGGCGTGCCACTCCGGTGTATATCTCTTGGTATGAACTGAATATCGACCGCAATAACTCGAAAGATTATTCGGAGAACATGACCAGTAAGCAATGTGTGGATGTGATCAAGCACTGGAACAAGGATTTCTTCAAGAAGTATAAGAAAGAAGTGAAGGCTTTTGTGTTTGATGACGGCTGGGATGAATATGGAACGTGGACATTCAACAAGAATTTCTCGAACGGCTTTAAAGACATGGATAAGGAAGCCCGGAAGATGGGCTCCGGTATCGGTGCCTGGTTAGGTCCGGTAGGCGGTTATGGTCAGTCGGGTACGTATCGTCGCGACTTCTGGAAAGAAAAGGGCGGTATGCAGCTCAGTAACCCCGATTATTACAAGGTGTTCCTGGATGCTTGTACGCACATGATTCAATCCTATGATTTCCGTTTCTTTAAATTTGACGGCATCAGTGCGCAGGCTTCGGCAGTAGGTCCGGATGCAGGTGCCCGTGGCGATGAGAATGCAGAAGCCATTATCAACATCGAACGGGAAGTGCGTAAGATCAAACCCGATATCTTCTTGAATACCACCGTGGGTACTTGGGCTTCGCCTTTCTGGTTCCAGTTTACCGATGCGGTATGGCGTCAGGTAGCCGACTACTCTGAAATAGGTGACCAGGGTTCAGACCGGGAACGTTGGATTACATACCGCGACCACTTGGTGTATCAGAACTTTGTTCAGAACTCACCGCTCTGTCCTATCAATACGCTGATGACCCACGGATTCATTCTGTCAAAATGGGGCGCTGTTTCCAAGGATATGGATTATGACGGCATTGTACGCGAGTTGCGCTGTGCCTTTGCCTGCGGTTCGGGAATGGTTGAGTTGTATAATGACTATGAGCTGATGAACAGCATCAACAAGGGCGCGCTGTGGAAAGACCTGGCGGAATGCATTGACTGGCAGGAAACCAATGCCGATGTGCTGCCCGATATTCATTGGGTAGGTGGTCATCCTTGGGACGGCAAGAAAGCTAATATCTACGGCTGGGCAGCTTGGAATGCTAAAAAAGCAGTGTTGACGCTCCGGAATCCAGCTGCCTATGAACAGACGATTAAGCTGACGCTCCGCGAGGCGTTGGATATTCCGGCGTATGTGAAGACTTCCATTACTTTAGGGGATGGCTTTGCTCAAGGCGCATTGGCTGGTCTGAAACTGAATGAGCCGATTGACATTGATCAGGAATTGACGCTGACGCTTCCGAAATCTTCTGTCTTTGTATATAATGGTGTGGATAACGCAGCCAAATAATTTTGTCTCTGCCGGTACAGTGATTGTGTCGGCAGAGACTTTTCACTTTCTGGCTGTTATTAGTATTTAAGTGATGTGGAGTTATTAGTATTTATCCGGTATAAAGATGTTAGTTCTTAGCTGAAATGGCAGCATATTCTGCGAAATAATGCTGATTCACGAGGATGGAAAAAGGAATGATATGATAAAATATTCCATCGGCTTTTTTGCGAACGCTGAAAATGTCATTATATTCGCGATAAAGAATTGATAATGCTAGCAATACAAAGAGTCGATAGTAACAGGATAGAAGTTTTAACCCTATAAATATATTTATGAAGAAAATCAGTACCTTATTACTGGGGCTATCGGCCAGCTTGTGGCTGAATGCCCAGACGCAGCAACCTCCCTTGTCTTATTGGTTTGACAAGCCAACCAGTCTGAACGGTCAGGCGGTGTGGTATGGCGGCAAGCCGGACATGTGGAAGGGGGAGAATAAACCCGAATCTGCGGGCGATACGGCCCGGAATCCGGATGCGGAATGGGAATCGACTTCGCTACCCATTGGCAACGGAAGTCTGGGTGCTAATATTTTGGGTTCGGTGGAAGCTGAACGCATTACGTTTAATGAAAAGACGCTGTGGCGCGGCGGTCCGAACACAGCGAAAGGAGCGGATTATTACTGGAATGTAAATAAGCAGTCGGCTCATGTACTGGATGAAATCCGGAAGGCGTTTGCCGAAGGTGACCAGAAGAAGGCGGAACGGCTGACGTGTGAGAATTTCAACAGCGAGGTGCCGTATGAATCGTATAGGGAGAATCCGTTCCGTTTTGGTAACTTTACCACGGCGGGTGAGTTTTATGTGGAAACGGGACTCAGTGCCGTGGGCATGACGGAGTATCGTCGTGAACTGTCGCTCGACTCGGCCCGGGTACTGATGCAGTTTAAGAAAGACGGGGTGAAGTATCAGCGTACCTCATTTATCTCTTACCCGGCCAATGTACTGGTGATGCGCTTTGCTGCCAGTGAAAAGGGGAAGCAGAACCTGACGTTCAGCTATGCCCCCAATCCGGTATCTACCGGCACGCTTTCGGCGGAAGGAAAGGATGGGCTGGTCTATCGCGCCAAGTTGGATAATAATCAGATGGAGTATGTGGTACGTATGCGGGCGCTGACTCAAGGCGGCACCCTGCAGAACACAGATGGAAAACTGCGCATAGAGGATGCGGATGAAGTGGTATTCCTGATTACGGCCGATACGGACTATAAAATCAACTTCAACCCTGATTTTTCAAACCCTAAAACGTATGTGGGGGTAAATCCGGAACAGACGACAGCGGCCTGGATGGAGGAAGCAGCCAGACAGGGTTACAAGACCTTGCTCCAGGAACATGTGCAGGATTATGCGGCGCTGTTCAACCGGGTGAAGCTGGACCTGGGCAACAAGGACTATCGCGACATGCCGATTACTGAACGGCTGCATCTGTACCGCCGTGGTAAGAAGGATCTTTATCTGGAAGAACTGTATTACCAGTTCGGCCGCTATCTGCTGATTGCCAGCTCTCGTCCGGGCAATCTGCCGGCTAATCTGCAAGGTATCTGGCATAATAATGTGGACGGCCCGTGGCGTGTGGACTATCATAACAACATCAACCTGCAGATGAATTACTGGCCGGCTTGCTCTACCAATTTAGGGGAGTGTATGTGGCCGCTGATTGACTTTATCCGCACTTTGGTGAAACCGGGTGAAAAGACGGCGCAGGCGTATTTCGGTGCCCGTGGCTGGACGGCTTCCATCTCGGGCAATATCTTCGGATTTACTACGCCGCTCGAAAGCCAGAATATGTCGTGGAACTTTAATCCGATGGCGGGACCGTGGCTGGCAACTCACATCTGGGAATATTATGACTATACGCGCGATAAGATGTTCCTAAAGGAAATAGGCTATGACCTGATAAAGAGCAGTGCGCAGTTTGCGGTAGATTATCTGTGGCACAAGCCCGACGGTACGTATACGGCGGCTCCTTCTACTTCGCCTGAGCATGGTCCGGTAGATCAGGGAGCGACGTTTGTGCATGCGGTGATCCGCGAAATTCTGCTTAATGCCATTGATGCCAGCCGGGTGTTGCGTGTGGATGCCAAGGAGCGTAAGCAGTGGCAACAGGTGTTGGCCAAGCTGATACCTTATCAGGTGGGTCGTTACGGTCAGCTGATGGAATGGTCAACTGATATTGACGATCCTAAGGATGAGCACCGTCATGTAAATCATCTCTTCGGACTGCATCCGGGACATACGTTATCTCCTATTACTACACCGGAGTTGAGCAAGGCCAGCCGGGTGGTATTGGAGCATCGCGGTGACGGGGCTACCGGCTGGAGTATGGGCTGGAAGCTCAACCAGTGGGCTCGCCTGCAGGACGGTAATCATGCTTATCTGTTGTTTGGCAATCTGCTGAAGAACGGTACGCTGAACAACCTGTGGGATACGCATCCGCCTTTCCAGATTGACGGTAACTTTGGCGGAACAGCCGGTATCACCGAGATGCTGCTGCAGAGCCATATGGGCTTCATCCAGTTCTTGCCTGCCTTGCCCGATGCCTGGGCCAGCGGTTCGGTGAGCGGTCTTCGGGCTCGCGGAAACTTTGAAGTAGACCTAACGTGGGAAAACGGTCAGCTGAAGGAAGCAGTATTGACATCGGAAGCGGGAGAACCCTGCAGCTTGCGCTACGGTGAGGCTACTTTAGAGCTGAAAACCAAGAAAGGACAGAAATACTCTATTGTCTTTGAAAACGGACAATTGCTGCAAAGAGACTAATACTTAAAAACACAAATAATTTAAGGTTTTAGAGCTGCTTCGTTGTAATAACGGAGCGGCTTTTTTTGTACGCCCAGCATGGGCGTGCGCTATAGGGTGTAAGTCCCGAACGAGCCCTGATAGTGGGAATCGTTAGCCCAATGCAAGGGTGTCCTTCGCGAGGAGGAATCTGAAGGAAGCTGGCGGCAAACTCTCGGCTCTACGAACAGAAACTGATTATAAGGCTACATTTGGAGGACAAGTTTGCTAAACAAAATAAAGTCCTATAACTATCCGAATCCCTATGTAGTAGAATCAGAGGGTATATGAGATGAAAGCGTACGTTCTTATCTGGGGAGGTCTCACGGACAGATGCACCACAACTGTATCTGGTTGAAACAAGATTTGTCGTGAGAAGTCAGCCGAAGCCATAGTACCTGTTACTCACCATAATGGGGAAGGGCTGAACCTTAATTATGTAAGATACCTGAATGTTACCTTATGATGGGAAGAAAGCAGAACATAGAAACTCTATCCGACCAATCGGTGCAGAGGGTGGAACCTGAAGTGCTGATTGGTATGCAGACTTTCATTGGGATAACTGAAAATCATCTTACAGCCATTAAACAGGAAAAAGGAGAGTTATTGGAATACATTCTTTCCCCTTCTAATCTAAACCTTGCTTATAAACAGGTAAAGAGTAACAAGGGTATTGGCGGCATTGACCGTATGGAAGTGGACGAGTTGCTTCCTTATCTTCGTTGCCACAAGGATAAGCTAATAACTTCCATTTATGATGGTAACTACCATCCGAACCCCGTGCGTCGTGTGGAGATTCCCAAGTCGAATGGGAAGACACGTAACTTGGGTATCCCCACGGTTGTTGACCGTTTGATTCAGCAAGCCATCTCACAAGTGCTTCAACCTCTTTATGAACCTCAATTTTCACCAACCAGCTATGGTTTCCGCCCTCATCGTAGTGCTCATGATGCGTTATTAAAATGTGGCGAATATATCTCTGCCGGTTATGTGTTCACGGTCGATATGGATTTGGAGAAATTCTTTGATACAGTCTGCCATAGTAAGTTGATAGAAATCCTGTCACGTACCATCAAAGACGGTCGTGTCATTTCTCTGATTCATAAATATCTGAACTCCGGTATACTTATAGGAGGCAAGAAAGAGGACAGTCCGGTCGGAGTTCCTCAAGGTGGTCCATTGAGCCCCTTATTAAGCAATATAATGCTTAATGAGTTGGACAAGGAACTGGAGAGACGTGGGCATTTGTTCGTTCGGTATGCTGATGACTTGGTCATCTTTTGTAAAAGCCGTCGTTCCGCCCAACGCACATTGGATAATCTGCTTCCCTTTATTGAAACGAAACTTTTTCTAAAGGTGAATAAGGATAAGACCCATGTTGCTTATATGCGTGACATCAAATTCCTTTCCTATGCCTTTGGTCGTAGAAATGGCAAATGCCAATTCTACATCCATGTCGATAGTATCAAGAAGATGAAGATTAAGATACGTGAACTCACCAGCCGTAATAACGGCTGGAGCTACGAATATCGTAAACAACGTTTGGCTTGGTATATCCGTGGTTGGCTCAACTATTTTAAGTTTGCAGGTCTCAAAAGTAGGATAAAGGAATGGGACGGTTGGCTCCGTCATCGCATACGGATGTGTATTTGGAAGTCTTGGAAACGAGTCCGAACCCGGTATCGAAATCTGAAGAAGCTTATTCCCGATGAGAGCCGTGTGCGAATGGCTGCCTTTTGTCGTAAGAAATACTGGCGAATGGCAAGTCATCCCACTGTACAAGCGGCTTTGTCGGATGAGCGTTTGCTTCGAGCTGGTTACCCTACTTTTAAGATGTACTATCATCCTGTGTTTAAAGGTTAATTAGGGAACCGCCGTATGCCGAACGGCACGTACGGTGGTGTGAGAGGTCGGAACGGGAATTAATCCCGTTCCTCCTACTCGATTGCCTTTCACCCGGCTCAGGCGTAAAAAATGTATCTGTCAAATGAAAGGAAAATAAAAAGTTCTGTTTAATGATTCAATAGTTCGTTAAAAATAGCCAAGCCTAAGCGGCTCTGGCAGTAAATAAAATGAGTTCTTTGAAAAGTTTGTC
>OGDX01001007.1_pt1 | contig 16655 bp, 15 predicted proteins | sample 1570461 | NCBI WGS metagenome assembly OGDX01 (sample SAMEA2582172, study PRJEB24529) | metagenome
CTTCCCTCTTTTGTAAACCCCTTTTTGACAATTTTTTTATCTTTTTTACATTATCAGCAATTTCTACATTTTAAACTCACTTGTTGTTTATTTTATCCCAAAATTCACTATATACACCCTTTTTTTAAAAATAAACTTTATTCGACAGATTTTCAAAACAATTTTCTTGACAAAGAATGGATATATATATATAATAGTATTAACAAATGAATCCCCTTAAAAACATTGACGGGAACAAGATGCAAATGAACCGGCAAAGAGAGCTGACGGTTGGTGTGAGTCAGCGTGGAACATTGTATGGATAGCTCATCCCCGAGTTTTTCGTGTGAAGTGTATATACTATATATATGTAATGCGAAACGCAAGACTGCGTTATCGGTCGGGACTTTGTCAGAAGTCTTTAAGGAGAACACAGTGATGTGTTCTTGAATACGGGTGGTACCACGGATTTTATTCGTCCCTTTGTTTAGGGGGGCGATTTTTTTGTGCTATTTAACAGGAGGTTATTATATGAAACCATCATTTGAAAAGTACATTCCCTTTAAGCAGATTAATCTGCCGGACAGACAGTGGCCAAACAATACTATAACAAAAGCACCGATCTGGTGCAGTGTTGATCTTCGTGACGGTAATCAGGCGCTTGTTGATCCTATGAACCTTGAAGAAAAGCTCGAATTTTTCCACGCACTTTGCGATATGGGCTTTAAGGAAATCGAAATCGGTTTTCCGAGTGCGTCAGAAACAGAATATGAAATCTGCCGTGAGCTTATCGAAAACAACCACATTCCCGATGATGTAACAATTCAGGTTCTTGTTCAGGCAAGAGAGCATCTTATCAGAAAAACTTTTGAGGCTGTTAAGGGTGCTAAGAATGTTATCGTTCATTTCTATAACTCAACTTCAACTCTCCAAAGAAAAGTTGTTTTCAAAACAGATATGGACGGCGTAATCAAAATTGCAGTTGACGGTGCAAAGCTCATTAAACAGCTTACTGATGAATATGACGGAGATACAAACTTTAGATTTGAATATTCTCCCGAAAGCTTCAGCGGTACTGAGCCTGAAAACGCTGTTGAAATCTGCGACAGGGTTATCGAGGCTCTCGGTTCGACTGCCGAAAACAAATTGATTGTCAATCTTCCTAATACTGTTGAGATGTGTACACCGAACACATATGCAGATCAGATTGAATACTTTGCAAGAAATCTTAAACATCGTGACGCCGCTATCATCAGCATCCACCCACACAATGACCGTGGATGCGGTGTTGCCGCAGGCGAACTTGCATTGCTTGCAGGCGCTGAAAGAGTTGAGGGTACACTCTTCGGCAACGGAGAGCGTACAGGTAATATGGATATCGTTACAATGGGACTTAATATGTTCACACAGGGCGTTGATCCTAAGCTTGATTTTTCAAATCTTCCAAAGCTCCGTGAAATCTATGAGCGTTGCACAAATATGAAGATTGATCCTCGTCAACCATATATCGGCGAGCTTGTATTTACAGCATTCTCGGGCTCACATCAGGACGCTATCAACAAGGGTATGAAGTATATGAAAGAAAGCGGAACTGAGTACTGGGAAATTCCCTATCTTCCGATTGACCCTGCCGATGTCGGCAGAGAGTATGAGCCGATTATCAGAATCAACTCACAGTCCGGTAAGGGCGGTGCGGCTTTTGTTATGAACAATAACTTCGGTTATGACCTTCCAAAGAGAATGCATCCCGAATTTTCAAAGCTTGTTCAGGCAAAATGCGAGGAGCTTGGCAGAGAGCTTATTCCAAAAGAGTTGTTTGAGGTGTTCGAGAAGAATTATCTTGAGCATAAGCAGAAATATGTTCTCTCAAGCAGAAAGATTTACGAAGAGAGCGAAAACGGCAATGATTATGTTCACTTCAAGGGCAAGATGAAGATTGACGGCAACGAAGAGGTTTCTCTCAACGGTGTCGGCAACGGTCCTATTGACGCATTCTTCAATGCAATCAAAAAGGTCGGTCTTGACAAGTATGAGTTCATCTCATACAGTCAGCACGCAATTTCTCAGGGTTCCGACTCAAAGGCTGTTTCATATATCGAACTCAAAAAGCCTGACGGAAAGAATATCTTCGGCATCGGCATTGACTCAAATGTCAATGTTGCATCGGTACTCGGTGTTCTCAACGCAATCAACAGAGCCGAGGCTTAATCAATTTAATAATTTAATTTTCAGGGCTGTGCGAATGTGCAGTCCTGTTTTTTATGAAACAAGATGTAAATAATTGACTTTTGAAACGCAGACATATATAATGTAAACATATAATCGCAAATAAAAATGGTAGGGGTTAAAATGAAAAAGAAAGTAATTATAATTATTGCAGTGGTTTGTGTAGCGATTATTGCCGTTGTCGGTACAATCTTCGGCGTAAATGCTTACAACAATTACACCATACAGCAACAGACAGAACAGCAAGTCAAAAGCATTGACGATACATACTCAAAATTTACAAAGGAAACCGACAGAGCCAAAAAGTTAGTTATATTATCCGATTTCATTAAGAACAAGCCATCAACAAGTGATGAAATCAAGGTTGAAGTGTTAAACTCTGTTGAGCCAAAGTACAATGAAACACTTGCAAAAATGCAAAAGTTTTTCACAGATGATTATGATAAGACAATAAAAGATAACACTATTGATAGCAAAACTCTTGAAAAAACTAACGATAAAAAGAAGTTGCAGTCTTGTATTGATAATCTTGAGGCTTTAAAGAAAACAATTGATTCCGAAAAAAGCAATGTATTCTATAAAAATGGTATTGGCAACTACGATAAAAAGCCTGACGAATTGATTAGTTCGTATAATGATAGAATAGCTGCTATTGAAAAAGCCGAAACTGAAGCAAAGGCTAAAAAAGAAGCCGAGGCAAAAAAGAAAGCCGAAGAAAAAGCTAAACAGGAAAAGAAGAAGCAAACCGAGAGCAGTAACACAAACAACAACGATAACTCCTACAGTGACGGTACAAACAGTTACAGCGACAGCGGAAACAGCTACGACAGCGGAAACAATAATTACAGTTCTAACGATAGTAACTACAGCAGTGGAAATAATTCTTCAAATTCTTCCGGAAACTATAGTCGCTGGAGTTACACAGATGAAACTGGAACATATTATCACGATTCTAATGGAAATAAATGGGACTCTAACGGAAACAAGTATGAATACGATCCTGATGATGATATAAATTCTTGGGGTTATCCTGAAGATGAATAATTTTTTTAATTTCAACTACCTTTATCGGTCGGATAATTTATTAAAATTGTCCGACCGGTTTTTTGCGTAAAGTCGATGCAATTTTTTGTTTAATGTAAAATTCAAATACCGCTTTCAGAAAAATGTTACAAATCACCTTTAAAAATCAAGAATTTCGTTACAAATGATTGAATATTTTCAAGAATAATGTTACGCAGGCTTATCATATGCCTTAAATCGTCCATAATAAGCCTGTGTGCGAAAAATAGGGACATACAGCTTGTTAGCCATATGCCCCTGAAAATCGGTTTTAAAGGTTATTTCATGCTGTTTTCGTAAGACTCAATCATCTTTTTAACCATCTGACCGCCTACTGAACCTGCTTCTCTTGCAGAAATGTCGCCGTTATATCCCTGTTTGAGGTTTACGCCTACTTCGTTGGCACATTCCATCTTAAAGCGTTCCATGGCTTCCTTTGCCTGAGGTACATTAATCTGATTGTTATTGCTTGACATAATTTGTTTTCTCCTTTTCAAAACTTTTAAATCTCGTTAAATTTATTAATAAAGCGGCGTTTCGGCATCCCGTTTTCATCGCCGCAATAGTATTGTTTGCGGTGAAATTCGTTTTATTATTTGTAATTTTTTCAAGTTTTGAAATTCACAAAAAACATCATACAAAGCAAAAAGCAGCTATGCCAAACGACATAACTGCTTTTTATATTGTGTATGAAAGGGTTAGGGAAATAAGCCTTTCGTCTTGCTGTTAAAATATATTGAGTTACTTTTTCTCGATTGAATCGGTCTTGTAGATGAAGTCAACCTTACCGTCCATATCATCGGAAATACCGCTGTAGTTGTTGTACTTCTTTGATGCTTTCTGAACAGCCTTGAAACGGTCGATGATATCCCGGACATCACCGTTTGCGGCATCAACAATGCTGTCAATGCCCTCCTCTTTGAACTTCTTCATACCCTCGGACAATGTCATTGCACCGTCATTGAGCTGTTTAACGCCGTCAACAAGTGCGGCACTGCCGTCTTTGAGAGTACCGACACCCTCAAACAATGATTTAGTACCGCTTGAAAGTGAGCTTGTGCCGTTTTTGAGAGTTTTTACACCGCTTTTAAGGCTTGATGTACCGTCCTTGAGGGTTGAAGTACCGCTCTTGAGTTCGCTTGTACCGCTCTTAAGACTTGAAGAACCGTTCTTGAGCTGACCGGCACCGCTTACAAGTGAACCTGTGCCGTCCTTGAGTGTGTATGTGCCGGCGAGAATCTGCTGAGCGCCCTCGTTAGCCTGATCAACACCTGCTGTATATGAAAGCAGACCCTGATAGAATGTGTTGTAGCTGTCAAGCTGAGTTTTGAGAGCCTGAAGTAACTTTCTGCCTGCCTGAGCTTTTGCAACACCCGCCTGAATCTGACTCTTAACCTCTTCGCTGTTCATATTTGTTTCGATAAGGCTCTGAATCTGTGACGCTGTGTTGCTGTCAATTGTAGCCTGAACCGCAGATGTACTCATCTGTGTAGAAACTGCAGTAGAAACCTGAGCCTGAACTTCTTCGCTGACCTGACCTGCGGCAACAGCGGCATCATACTGATCTGCCGTCATACCAAGACCTGCGGCTGCGAGAACCTGTTCCGTAACAGACTTTCTTACCGTTGCCTCAACGGCAGTTCTGATAACATCCTTCTGGCTGTTTACAGTTGCCGTTACTGTTTCGAGCGCTGTATTGTAAGCGAGCTTCTGAGCATTTTCATCGCTGAGTGATGAAATAAGTCCTTCAAGAACGCTGTCATAGTTTTTAATTGTAAGCTTGTCGGCTGTAAGACCTGAGGTGGCAATCAGAGTGTCGGCAGTTGAAAGAAGTGTGTTAAACACCTGTTCTGCACCGCCGTTTAGAGTTGCACTGTTGGATGAAAGCTTGCCGAGACCTCCTGCAAGTGTTGCAACATAACTGCTGAGACTTGCCGCACCGTTGTCAACCTGTGACGCACCGCCTGCAAGTGTTGCAAGACCGTTGTCAAGCTGTGATGCGCCGCTGTCAAGCTTTGACGCACCGCTTTTGAGCTTTGCCGCACCGTCATCAAGTGTCTTTGCACCGTTTGAAAGACCGTCTGCACCGCTGTCAAGTTTTTTTGCACCGCTGTTTACCTGTTCCGCACCGTCATAAAGCTTGTCAATACCTTCAATGAGTGTGCCTGACTTGTCAAGAAGTGTGCCGATGCCATCATAAAGCTGTGAAGAACCGTCAACAAGCTGTTCTGCGGCGTCCTCGAGTTCATCAAGAGAATCCTTAAGCTCGTCAACCTTATCGTCAACCTTTGAAAAATCAACATCGTTGAAAATATCGTTCATTGCAACTGTCATTGTTGTTGAAAGTTCAAAGTCGGTTGTGTCTGCTGTGATTTCAACATAATCAGGGATTTCCATTTCATCCTTGTCAATATCAAGGCTGTCCTGCATACCCGGAAGAGCAAAACCGGCAACGATTGTTCTTGTACCGTCATTGATAGCCTTGCCGTTTGAAACCTCAACATTTTTGAATTTGTCATCATCAAGAATCATACCCGAAAGCATAAGGAACGGAACATTAACTTCTTTTGTCTTGCCGTTAATCTTAACCTTTTCCTTCTGTGTGTTTTCATAGTCAATGCGGATTGTAACCTTACCGCTCTTGCCTGCAATTTCATCGGCAGAAACAGTTTTGCCGTTGAGCTTATAGCTTAATTTGAGCTTTACGGGAAGTTCGGTTGTGCCTGTTCCCTGATAGTAGATGTCATCGCCATTTGCAGCCCACTCGTAAGCATTGTCTTCGTTTACTGTGTATGTTTCGTCACCCTTAACATTTTTAACATCCTTGAGGTTTGAAACATCCTTTACCTTGCCTTTTGTATCTACACCCTTGAGCCAGTCGCTTACAATGATTTTCTTAGCCGCACCGCTTGCGTCGGCAATAACATAAACGGTTTCATTTTTGCTGAGCTTTTTGAGAGCCTCTTTAGTTGTGCTTGCCTTCTTAACAGCCTCAACCGTACTTTCTGTCTGAACACCGAGAGCCTGTGCAGTATTGTCTGCACCGGCGGAATAAGCGGCAACACCTACTCCGCTGCAAAGAATTGTGAGTGCAAGCGCGCCTGAAATAGCACCCTTGATATAGTTTTTGCTTAAAAATTTATGATTATTATTTTTGTTAGTCTTTTTCATTATACAGCAGCCTCCGAAATTGATGTTTTTTTCGGCTTAAAACCGAGAGTTGTCTTTGCAATTACCTTGTCGAACAGCATAAACATTGCCGGCAAAATAAGCGTTACGCAGAACATACTGATGACAGCGCCTCTTGCAAGTAGCTTACAGATTGATGAAATAAGGTCAACATCCGAGTAGAATGCGACGCCGATTGTAGCGGCAAAGAGTCCCATTGCACTAACGATAATTGACGGAATTGAAGTTTCAAGAGCCGTAATAACCGAGGTGCGTTTATCGTTTCCGAGATACCTTTCCTTCTTATATCGTGTCGTCATCAAAATTGCGTAGTCAACAGTTGCGCCAAGCTGAATTGTACTTATACAGATAGGTGTGATGAACGGGAGCGACTCGCCCATAAGATGCGGAATACCGAGGTTGATAAAGATTGCAAGCTCAATAACCGCAACAAGAATAATCGGAAGTGTGATACTCTTTTCAACAATCGCAATGATAATAAAGATTGCAACAATAGAAATTGCATTTACAACCTGAAAGTCAACTGTCGTGATGTTTACAAGGTCGTTTGTACAAGCGGCTTCACCGATGAGAAGTCCGTTTTTATCATACTTTGTAATGATTTTATTCAACTCGTCAATCTGCTTTGCCATAGGATCTGTGGCTGTTTTGTACTCAGAGTTGATAATCATAAGCTCCCATTTATCATTTTTGAGAACGCTTGTGATTGAATCGGGAAGGACCTCTTCCGGAACAAGCGAACCTACAACGCTTTCAAGACCGAGAACATATTTTACGCCGTCAACCTTTTCAAGCTCGTTTGTCATATTTCTTGCATCCTTTGCAGAAAGCGAAGAATCAACAAGAACCATATGTGTTGTACCGACGCCGAATTTATCTTTAAGCTTTGTGTTGGCAATTACATTTGCCATATCCTCGGGAAGACTTTCCGACAAATCGTAGTAAATCTCATTGTTTGTCTGGCTGTATGCCGAATAGAACGGATAAATAAGAGCCGCAAACATTACGAGAAATACGGGGAAAATTTTAACAAGTCCTGTTGCAAGCTTCTTTGTTGACGGAATAAGCGACTTGTGCATTGTCTTTTCAAGAGGCTTGTCAAGAACAAGAATGAGCGACGGAAGAACCGTTACACAGGAGATAACACCGAGGATAACACCCTTTGCCATTACAATACCGAGGTCAAGACCGAGTGTGAATGTCATAAAGCAAAGTGCGATAAAGCCTGCAACCGTTGTGATTGAACTTCCGATTACGGAACGGACGGTTTCGTGAATTGCAACAGCCATTGCCTGCTTGTGGTTTTCACAAATGCCCTTTTGTTCTTCATAGCTGTGCCACAGGAAGATTGAGTAGTCCATTGTTACCGCAAGCTGAAGGACTGCCGCCAACGCTTTGGTAATGAATGAAACCTCACCCATAAAGTAGTTACTGCCCATATTTACGAGGATAGCAACCGCTATACTTGCAAGGAACACAAACGGGATAATCCAGTTATCCATAAATATCATCATTGCAATTACCGCAAGGACAACAGCGATTGCAACATAAGTCATTTCCTGTTCCTCAAACATATTCTTCATATCCGTAATCATTGCCGACATACCCGAAACAAAGCATTGCTTACCGGCAACCGAACGGATTTCTTCGATAGCGTTCATTGTTTCATCAGCTGATGTTGAGGTATCGAAGAATACCGCCATCATTGTTGCATTTCCCGAATTGAACGCATCATAAATTTTGTCGGGCAACATTTCCTTTGGAATTGAGATGTCGGCAAAATCGTCATACCAAAGAACCGTATCAACATGGTCGATTTCTTTGATTTTTTCCTCTGTTGCCGCAACATCCTTATCATCCATATTCTCAAAGATGAGGAACGAAAAAGCACCCTTTCCAAAGTCATCAAGCAGATAATCCTGACCCTTGATTGTGTCGAGGTTATCGGGAAGATAACTAAGAATGTCGTAATTAACCCTTGTAAATGCCATTCCCAAGGCTGACGGAATCATCAGCGCAATGGCAAGTATAAGGATTACGAAACGGCTTTTAACAACCGCTTTCCCTAACTTCATATTTCATACTCCTTCATATATGATTTGCAGACTGCACTCTGCATTCAAAGGAACGATCCGAGAGGTGAACCGTATTTCCTTTGTCCGTAATATATTCTATTACGGCTTTGTTAAAATTTAAACAGACACAAAAAATGCCGTGTCAGGAATTTAGACACGGCAATAAATTTGTACGGAAATCAGACATTTTGTTAAATTCGTCTGCATTTCAGACACGCAAGCAAGCGCAAATATTCACTTTTAACCAATAAAACAGCAATCAGGCATTGATTTTGGCACATCTGTCCAATGCAGACTCCATTGAACCCTCAAACAGCTCACAAATGCGTTTCATCTTAATTTTGAGGTCATATTTCATACCTCCGCCGAGCCAGTCGATAATAAAACCGACAAGCTGACACTTGTAGTACATAATCATTGCGTCAAGGTCATCTTCGGCAATATTTTTTGTAATTTCAAGCTTGTCAAAATAGCTTTTTATAGCGTGAGTACAAATCCTGTTGAGATACACATCAAATGTAGTTCTGTTCGCAGAATTGTAAATGTGCTGAATCACCGACTTGTTTGAAAAAGCATAGTCAATTACAGAAATCAGGCTTTCATAAACAGAAGTATTGTTGTCGGTTTCGGTCGCAACAAATCTGTCAGCCTCTTCAACGAGAATTTCCTCAAGAAGCGACGGAATGTCGTCAAAATGGTAGTAGAAGGAATTACGGTTAATTCCGCATTCTTCAACAATTTCCTTGACTGTAATTTTATTCAACGGCTTTTTATTCAAAAGCGAAATAAATGTCGCCTTGATAGCCGCCTTGGTAAATGTCGGCATAGTGTCCCCCCTGAAAATCGCAAAACATCCGTGTGCAGACGGATATTTCCGTTCCGAATTTTTTCATACACAATATATGCAGCCGATTGCTACACTAATCAAAGTAAATTGTATCACAATTATTTAAAAATAGCAATAACAAGCATATTAACAAAATCAGGGGTTTGTTTTGTATTTCCTATGTAAAAAAGCCCCGAAATTGATGTTACCCCCAAAAAAGTCAGACCAAAAATCTAATGATTTTGGAGGTTGATTCAAAATCGTGGCTTTATATTTATAAAATTATAAATTCAATATCTTTCGGGAAATCATTTTGCACACTGCAAAGGCTGATTTCGTAGTCCGAAAATTTGTATTGTTTCATATAATATTCGGTTTGATTTTCAGAGAATTTTCCGTTGCTGACATCAACACTTTTTGCGCCACGGTGAAATCCGTCACCCATACATTTTAGGAGTGCCTCTTTTTTAGTCCACAATTCAAAAAATGTGCCGAGCCTGTCAAAAGCGTTGCCGAGCAATTTCATCTCGTTGTCGCAGAAAACAATTTTTCCGAGCCTTATGCCCTTGAGAAATCGAATTTCTTCAATATCACAGCCGACTTCGGACTCCGACAACGCAAAAAGCACATAGCTTCCGCTGTGCGAAATATTGAAACAAAGCCCGTTGTCGCATTCGGGCTTGCCAAATTCATTCACGGTGATTTTTGCACCGCCAAGAAATTTGTTCATAAACAATCCGCCTGCAATGCAACGCAGTTTATCGTCAGCCCTGCGGCATCTTTGAACACGCTCCGCCCTTTCGGGAGAAAGCTCACCGACTCTGTCAAAAGAGATTTTGCGGATATCGGTTATAAAAAGCCGTGTTTTCATATCAATAGCCACGAAGTGCGTCAAGCGAATCATCGGACATAATCCAATCGTTCACATCAATTTCCGTAAAATCGGTTTTGTTGTTTCTGACAATAACCTTGTCAATACCTGCGTTGATAACCATACGCTTGCACATCGCACACGAAGATGTGTTCTGAACATACTCGCCGTTTGACATCTCCTTGCCGACAAGATAAAGCGTTGCGCCAATCATCTGTTCTCTTGAAGCATGAATAATAGCGTTCGCCTCGGCGTGAACGCTTCTGCAAAGTTCATAACGCTCGCCACGGGGAATATTGCGTTCCTGACGGATACAAAATCCCAAATCACAGCAATTTTTTCTGCCTCTCGGAGCGCCTGTATAGCCTGTTGAAACGATCTGGTCGTTGTTCACGATAATCGCACCAAAATTTCTGCGCAGGCAAGTTCCCCTTTCAAGCACAGTTTCGGCAATGTCAAGATAATAATTAATTTTGTCAATTCTGTCCATATAAAAACACCGTCCGTTATCATAATTTCAAATTCGGTCAAGTATATTTTAGAGTAGTCGAAAGCAGTATCAGCCTTTGAGCTTTTCAACACAATCTCTGCATACATATTTTCCGCCGAATGCAATCAGATTATCAAGAGTATTACAAAAAACGCACTTGCTCTCTGCCTTTTTAATCGTAACGCACTCATCGTCAGCCTCAATGTGAAGAATGTCACCCGGCTTAATGTTGAGGTGGTTGCGGATATCCTTTGATATTACAATTCTGCCTGCTTTATCAATTTCCCTAAAGTTTGTATAAATCATTTTAATTCACCATAATCCCTATTTTTTAATTCACCATAATCCCTATTTTTACCTATACTACCATTTTTCGGGATTTTTGTCAACGATTTTATTAAATAATTTGATTACAAAAATGACAATATTGTACATTTTGTCGTTAATTGCAGCAAAAGGAGTAAAAATGCTGAATTATATCTGGAGCGGACTCATTGCCGTGAGCGTATTGTGTGCGTTGTTTATGGGCAACACCGCCGACATTTCAAACGCACTCATCGAAAGCGGAGCGTCATCAATACAGCTTATTCTCACAATGGCAGGCATAATCTGCCTTTGGTCGGGAATTATGAAAATCGCAGTCGAAAGCGGTTTGACAAACATTTTTGCAAAAATCTTTGCACCGTTGCTCCGTCCGCTTTTTCCGAGACTTGATAAAAAAAGCGACGCCTTTCAAAGCATCACTATGAATATCAGTGCAAATCTGCTCGGACTCGGCAATGCCGCAACACCTTTCGGACTAAAAGCAATGGAACAGCTGCACACGCTCAATGACCGCCGTGACATTGCGAGCAACGAAATGGTTGTTTTTGTAGTTATGAACACAGCGTCACTCCAGCTGTTACCAACAACGCTTGCCGCACTCCGCCAATCCTACGGAAGCTCTGCGCCTTTTGAAATTATCGTTCCCGTCTGGATAAGCTCTGCGTGTGCGTTGACGGTGGCATTGCTGATTGCCTGTACGCTGAATATCAGGCAAGGTAAAATTTGAGAAATGTGGTGAGCAAATGGAATTTGTAATGCCGGCATTTGCGTGTATTGTTGTGGTATTCGGGCTGATAAAAAAAGTTCCCGTATTCGATGTATTCATTTCGGGCGCAAAAGAGGGAGTAAAGCTTTTGTACAACATTGCCCCTACAATTATGGGACTTGTGTTTGCCGTTGACCTTTTGCAGTCAAGCGGAGCAATTGACGCAATATGCTCACTGATTCAGCCGACAGCGGAATTTTTAGGATTTCCGAAAGAAATCGTTCCGCTCGTACTTCTCCGCCCCGTTTCGGGAAGCGGCTCAACCGCACTCCTCACAGCCCTTTACAAAACCTGCGGTCCCGACAGCTTTGCGGGCAGAACAGCATCCGTACTTGCAGGTTCAAGCGAAACAACCTTCTACGCAATCGCAATGTACTTTGGCTGTATCCGTGTCAAAAAAATTCGCCACACCCTCTTTGCCGCCATAACCGCCGACCTAACCGCCGCAATCATGAGTGTTATAACGGTCAGATTGTGGTTTAATATGTGATATAAAAATCCGCATTGCTTTTTAGTCATCATAAAGGCAATGCGGTAATTTTATATGATTATTTGTTTAACAGCCAATCAATAACATTGACAACCTTAATTCCGTCATAGTTGCCAACAGTCAGTTTATCAAGTGTCAAAACAATTTTTTCGTAATTATCCTGAATGGCATACAAAGGTTTCATCTCACGGTCAAATGTGCTTTCCGAAACCATATCTGCGGTAACCTGAATGTAAGTAAATTCGCCACGCTTTTCGGCAACAAAGTCAACCTCATTTTCTTGATATTTACCTATTGTCACCTTACAGCCTCTTCTGAGCAATTCAAAAAACACTATGTTTTCAACTGAAAATCCCAAGTCATAATATTTTCTCGGTAAAATATGATTTCTTATACCCAAGTCAACCATATAATATTTTTTGTTTGCCTTTAGCAATTGCTTTCCGACAATATCAAAGCGCTCTGCCGGATAAAAGATAAATGATTCAATCAAAGCGTCTACATAATTGCTGACAGTATTGGCGGATATTTTTCTGCCGCTTGACACAAGATAATTTGTTATGCCTCTCAATGACACGGGACTGCCTATAACACTTGAAAGATATTTTGCAATAGTTTTCAACAGCGGTATATCGTTAATTTTTCTTTTATCAGAATTTGATTCCTGTCTTTTCTGTCGATCCTCAATGTCCTTTACAATTACCGTATTGTAAATTCCTTCAAGATAGGTATCAACCTTATCATCTGTCCTATCCATTGTTGCCACAAACGGAAGTCCACCGTATTTTATATAATCGGCGAATGCACTTTCTTTATCCTTGTCACTCAATTGCATATATTCGCTGAATGATAACGGCAACATTGATATTTCAACATAGCGCCCTGTCAGAAGTGTAGCTAAATCTCCCGAGAGCATATAAGCATTTGAACCCGTAATATAAATATCTATATTTGGCTTTACATACAGACTGTCAACTACTTTTTCAAAACTCGGTACTTTTTGAATTTCATCAAGAAAAATATATGTGATTTTATCCGCAACCAATCTGTCTTTGATATAAGCGTACAACTTCTTATAATCACAAAGCTCTTCATACTCAAGTTCTTCAAAATTTACTGCAACAATCTGATTTTCTTCGATTCCGATTGACTTCAGATAATCCTGATACTGCATAAGAAGTGTAGATTTTCCGCATCGTCTTATGCCTGTTACCACTTTGATAACATCGTCATCTTTCCATTTTATTAGCTTTTCAAGATATTCTTTTCTCTGTACCATTGAAATCACCTGCACTTATTGTGTTCTCATTATAGCACACAATAGCTCAAAAATCAAATAGTATTCCGATTTCGGCACACTTTTCCTTGTTTTTGGATTTTTGTTCCCATTTCGGCACGATTTCTTTTTTGCAAACTGCTGACAAATTTCAACATCATGCAGATAATCTTTCTGTCTGAAATAATTTTCCTTGCCCTTGTGCAAATCAACGGCAAGGTTCTGATAGATTTCCGCAACCTGTTTACCGAGATTTCGGCTGCCCGAATGAATTACAAGAAAATATGTTCCGTCAGATGATTTGTCAACTTCAATAAAGTGATTACCGCCGCCGAGTGTAAGGTCATTTCATTTTCATTGCCGACACAACACCCCACCGCAATTGCAAAAACCTTTACAATTTCAGACTCATTGCGATCTCATATTTTCAAGTTTTTTATTACTTCAGTACCAATTCCAAGTCACTTTTTCAGCGGAGAGTGTGATATTGCAAATGCTGAATTTCCGATATTTTTTATATTGCTTTTCAGCACCGTAATAATTAACACTCAATTCAATTTTTAATTCTGTGTTATTTGCAAAGCAATCAATAAATTCAGCTGTATAAGCATTATTGATTGCATTAATAAACTCAGCCTGTGACAAGGAAATACCTTCAAATTTTCCGTTTTTATCAGTTGCCGAAACAAAATTAAAATCGTTAAAAGACTCCTCTTTCATTGCCACAATCATATCACAATGCTTATAACATTCGTACTGTTTATAACAATCGCCGACATAATTCTGCGGAAATATTTTAATATCAAATGTAAAAATCATTTGATTATTTTCGCATTTAACAGAATTCAATTTTTGATCATGCAACACTCCGTACGGCATACTGATATGCGATATAATAATTTCGTTATTCATTTTCATTCTCCAAAAGTTATATTTTTATTTTGTTTTTTCAAAAGCAACAGGCTTATCAGAATTACTGTGCCTTCGACAGTTTTATTATACCTGATACAAATAATATTTAAAAAGCCCTTTGAGAAAAGATTTCTCAAAGGGCTTGATAAAGTCGATGCCATAAAGCTCCTTCATGAGACGGACGGCATCCTGATTGATCTGGGGCGCAGCAAGTATGATGGAATCCTTCATGAAATCAATGCCCGTATGATTCTGTATAATTTCTGTGAATTAGTGACTTCTCACGCTGTGGTAAAAACATCTAAAAATACCAAACACGTCTATAAAATTAATTTCGCCATCGCAGTAAACATATGCAGGGCATATCTCAAACACGGTGGTAACGAAACAAAGACCATGCTTCTCATACAAAAGTATCTGACACCTGTCAGGTACAATCGAAATTATCCTATCCACCTCCGTCCAAAGAGAAATAGGGATTTCATGTATCGGATTGCATAAATCTCGTTACCATTATACTCCATTATGAGGCAGATATGCAATCTGTCTTTTTACCACACGTACCCCATATTGTTATTATTTCGCAAGTTAGCAAGCAGTGCCCCCGTACATACACGGGCGCGTTTTGCTTGTTGGAGGCACATCCCCAATCCCCTTAGAATGTCATCTTCGATGCCAAGCTGCGCCCTCACTTTGTGAGTGCTGATACATTCCTGCTCTGCCGGAATATAAAAAAGAGGGCAACCTCCAATTTATATTTTTGATGATTGCCCGCATGCTTATCTTTCCTGCTGCCGTTTCTTTTTCATGTCTTCCTCTATGTCCCAGCTCTGCTGAGCAGCATAGAAGGATTCCACATTTTGCTTCGCTATCTGATAATCCCGCATCTCTTTTTTTATTTTCTTGTATTCGCTGTAAGCTGCCTTTTTCTCTGAAAGCAGTCTTACAAATTCTTCATTCAGATCTTTTACCTTTGGGATCTTTCCATCCGGCAGTTTTGAAAATGCTTCCTTGGCTGCCTTATGAAGAGTGATTTCATCCCGATGTGCCTCGAAAAATTTCTTACTATACCCTGATTTTCGGTAAGTAATGTATGTTTCCCTGGTCTTGGCATAATTGATAATGTGAGTCTTTATCACTTTATTTGCTGCCATCTTCTCCTCTGCATCTTTGATGGTTTTCATAAGTTCATGGTATTTTGCAGAACTCCCATCCACCAATGCATCCAGCGTTTTCTTATCGTGAATAGCATGCTGCTGTAAAAACAGAATAGATTCCGCAAACTGTTTCACATTATATTTTTTCGCCCACTGGACATATCCGCCGTTCTTTCCATACCAACTAGATGATACCCAGTCTGCATCCCACCTCTTCGATATCCATATCACGTATCACCTAGTCGGTATCCCACACTTCTGCTCCCTTTCAATTGATACCCCTTTCCTGATATCCCTCTTCTCGGATGCACAACAAGCATACCACCTAGCCGATATCTTCTGGCAACGGGTGTGCGTATCAGCTAGATGGTATGCAGCTATCGGAAGCCGTTTGTTGATACAAGTATTTACATACCAGTAAGGTGATACATGATGAACGTTGCCGAAATATACTGCATACCTGTAAGGTGGTATCGGATAAACGCTACCGAGATATTCTGTATACCAACAAGGCGATATCTAATAAGAGACACCGAGGTATTCCGCATACCAATAAGGCGGTATCTAATAAGAGACACCGGGATATATTGCATACCAACTAGCTGATATCGGATAAGCGATACCGGAATATATTGCATACCAACAAGGCGATATCGGATGAGCGATACCGGAATGTGCGCATACCAATATTGTGATATCAGGTAAATGGGTACTGTCGGGAATGGGGATTCGGAAATCGGATGCGGATAGAAGTGTACCGACTGAAACGATATCGATTGAACTGTATGCCAATGGACTGGTATCAAAACACCCGGATTCAGAGTATGAGTATGCAAATGCTATAGGATCCGCATTACCGAGAACTACATAGTGGGCGCAGATCTTTGGGAACATACTGGGTTTTAAGGGATATGGGAACAGAGTGCGGGGGTTCTAATTTATCAGGCGCCAAAGTGTGCCAGAATACAGCATTGGAATGCAATTTTCTTGGCGTCCAGTCAACGCGTACGAC
>OGDX01001034.1_pt1 | contig 16344 bp, 12 predicted proteins | sample 1570461 | NCBI WGS metagenome assembly OGDX01 (sample SAMEA2582172, study PRJEB24529) | metagenome
GGTAAAATATTATTACTCAATGCTTTAAATTGTTTTTTTTGAAAAAGTGTTGCGGAATTAAGGATAATACTATAATTTTGCACATCTTTTTTAATATGAATAAAAATGCAATCATGAGCCGTTTTATTGAATATTCTAATAATATATTATTTTTTGATGTAATGTTTGGAGAAACGTTAAACGAAGAGACAAGATGTAGCAAGTGTGTCCATCCATTTCTCCGTATGCAATATACAATACTTCGGTAATTTTTTACCGAAGTATTGGAATTATATACATTTAAAAACAATTCATTTATATTATTTTAACTTAAAAAACAGAGATGAAAAGAGGATTTCTTTTGTTCGTCTCTCTTGCCGTAATAGCGGTCCAATCGCTTATTGCCCAAAATTTTACAGTGAAGGGTACGGTCATTGAAGCAGAAACCAATGAACCGCTGATTGGTGTAGCCATTATGCAAGAGGGTACTAATAATGGAGTTACTACCGATATTGATGGTAACTACTCCATTGAGATCAAAGGCGCTGCTCAAGCTACACTGGTGTTCTCATACATCGGTATGCAACAACAGCAGCACGTAGTGACTCCACAGACACAAAAGCTGGACATCACGCTGAAAAGCGATGCACAGCTGGTGGATGAAGTAGTGGTAGTGGCCTACGGAGTTCGTAAAAAAGGAACGGTAACCGGTTCTGTTTCTACAGTGAAGTCTGAGAAACTGGAAAGCGTTCCGGCTGCAGGTTTCGACCAGGCACTGCAGGGTCAGACACCCGGCTTGATGGTGATGTCCAATTCGGGTGAGCCCAGCAAGGCGGCAGCTTTCCAGATTCGTGGTACCAACTCTATCAACTCCGGTACTTCTCCGTTGTTTATTCTCGACGGTGTGCCCATCTCGAGCAGCGATTTCAACACCATTAGCCCGAGCGACATCGAAAGCATTTCCGTATTGAAGGATGCTTCTTCTACGTCTATCTACGGTGCCCGCGCTGCCAACGGTGTAGTGGTAATTACAACCAAGCGTGGTAGAGCTATGGACAAGGCTCACATCACTCTGCGCACACAATGGGGTATTTCTCAGCTGGCCAAGGGTGAATGGAACCTGATGAACACTGCTGAACGCATTCAGTTTGAAAAAGAAGTAGGACTGGACGCCGGACAGAACTACGATATACTGAGCCAGACGGATGTAAACTGGAGAGACATGGTGTTCAACGACAAGGCCATGTTGCAGAACTACGACCTCTCTATCAACCGCGCTACCGAAAAATTGAATTACTTTGTATCGGGAAGTTTCTACGACCAAGACGGTATTGCACAGGGTTCTACCTTTGCCCGTTATTCTGTACGTGCCAACGCTGAGGTAAAAGCCAGCAACTGGCTGAAGGTGGGTACCAACTCGATGGTAACCTATGAAGAGGTGGAACAGGCTGATGCGGGTTCATACAGTTTGTCTTCGCCCATTTCGGCTTGCCGCTTTATGTTGCCCTACTGGAATCCTTATAACCCGGACGGCTCCTTGGCTACCAATGCCAACGGCGGATGGACAGGTACCACGGTAAACCCCATCGAATGGATGGACAACAACCCCGTAACCAATAAGAAATACAAGGTGATGAGCGTACTCTTTGCCGAAGTAACTCCGATAGAGAACCTTACTTACCGCGTACAGTTTGGTGCAGACTTCACGCACTCCACCGGCTTCATGCAGTCGTTCCCCAGCTACCAGCTGAACAACGGGCTGGGTGTGGCAGGACGTCAGTCTAACGACATTCTGAACCTCACTGTTACCAATACAGTGAACTATCGCTTCGATATCAACCGCGACCATCACTTCAATGTGATGCTGGGTCAGGAAGGCGTGGACTATCGCGCAGAAGGATTCAACGTAACTACCCGTAATCAGAACAATGACTATCTGACCAATGTAACTTCGGGTACACGGGCTTCCAGCTGGCAAGACAACAGCGCTGCCTACTCTTTCCTTTCTTTCTTCGCCCGTGCCGAATATAACTACGACGACCGTTACTACGTAGACCTGAGCGTCCGTACTGATGCTTCTTCACGTTTCGGTAAAGACCACCGCTGGGGTCAGTTCTGGTCATTGGGTTTGATGTGGAACGCCAAGAAAGAAAAATTCCTGCAGAATCTGAACTGGCTGCACAATGCACAGGTATCGTTCAGTACAGGTACATCGGGTAACTCTGAAATTCCTTACTTCGACCACCTGGCACTGGTAAGCGGCGGCTGGAGATACATGGATGTGGCCGGTATCGCACCGCAACAGAAAGGTAACGAAAAGCTGAGCTGGGAAACTACCTGGACCACCAACTTGGGATTCCACCTGGGATTCTTCGACCGTCTGAACGTGGACCTGGAACTCTATCACAAGCGCACCAGCGACATCTTGATGGAAGTACCCCAGTCTTACTCTGAAGGCAACAACGGCTATCGTTGGGACAACATCGGTGTGATGACCAACATGGGTGTGGAACTGGCCGTAAATGCCGACGTACTGCGTCTGAAAGACTTCGTATGGAATGTCAATGCCAACGTATCGTACAACAAGAACGAAATCAAGGAATTGTATAACGGTGTACAGGAATACGAATTGCCCAACACTTCTACTAAATGGGTAGTAGGCCGTCCTTACGGTGAATTCTACATCAACCGCTATGCCGGTGTAAACCCCGTGAACGGTGACCCGCTGTGGTACGACAAAGACGGTAACATCACCAACGAATTCCGCGAGTCAGACAAAGTGATGGTGGGCAAGAACTACCTGGCCCCCTGGCAAGGAGGTTTCGGTACTACCCTCACCTGGAAAGGCATTTCTGTAAATACACAGTTCAGCTGGGTGGCCGACCGTTGGATGTTCAACAACGACCGCTTCTTTGAAGAAAGCAACGGACTCTATACCGGCTTCAACCAATCCAAGCGTCTGCTCTACGACCGCTGGAAGAAACCGGGCGACGTGACCGACATCCCCCGTTGGGGCGTCACTCCGCAGATGGACTCTCGCTTCCTGGAAGATGCTTCCTTCCTGCGTCTGAAGAATTTGATGATTAGCTACATGCTGCCGCAAAGCTGGCTGAAAAAGACGAATTTCTTCACCAACGCACGCATCTATGCACAAGGACAGAACCTGCTGACCTTCACGAAGTTTAGCGGACTCGATCCGGAAGCGTTCACCAACATGTATCAGGCACAATATCCGATGTCTCGCCAATACTCGTTCGGTGTAGAACTCTCTTTCTAAAACTAAATACTAACGATATCAATGAAAATGAAAAATATAAAAACCTATCTGCTCATGGCCGCTGTGGCATTCAGCACCACCTCTTGTCTGGACAAGTATCCGGATGACATGGTGCCGTCTGACCAGGCCATCACCACCGTGGATGAAGTAGACCAGGCCGTTATCGGTATCTATTCTTCCTGGCTGAACGGAGCGTTGTACAGCGGTTACCTCACCCTGCTGCCCGATATACAGGCAGACTTGGCTTATGCGGTAAACGGCTACTCCAACCAATTTGGTAATACCTGGCGCTGGAACATTCTTTCTACCGAACCTGAATACGAATCGGTATATGCCGGACTGTACAATGTAATTACTCGCTGTAACTTCATGTTGGACAACGTAGACCGCGTACGCCAGAACACCACCAACGATGAAGACCTGGACCGTCTGGACCAGTATTGCGGCGAAGCCTACTTTGCCCGTGCATTGGCGTATTCAGAACTCATCAAGCTGTTCTGCAAGGCTTACGACCCCGCTACGGCTGCCGATGAACTGGGTGTGGTACTGAAATCTCACTACGACGGTGATGAACCTACCCGCCGCTCTTCGCTGGAAGCTTCTTACCAGTTTGTATTGGACGATCTGGACAGAGCTGCCTACTATCTGAAACTGGAAGAAGATTTCAACGGCCAGCTCTACAGCACTCCGTATTTCTGCGAATTCACCGTATATGCACTCCGCGCTCGCGTAGCTCTGTACATGCAGAATTGGAAAGATGCCGAGAAGTATGCAACGAAGGTGATTGAAAGCAATCACTACCGCCTGTCGAACGTAAACCAGATGATTACCAGTAACCAGAATGCCTACCAGTACATGTGGTCGAACGACGAAAGTACTGAAATCATCTGGAAAGTAGGTATGACGGTAAGCAGTTCCGGAGGTGCATTGGGTCAGATTTTCTTCAACTACGACTTCCAGAGCTTCAAGCCCGACTATGTACCGGCTTCTTGGGTACTGAACTTGTATACCGAACAAGACCTGCGCTTCCAGGCCAACTTCGTAAGTCAGCCTACAGGTTATCCGCACGGATTGCAGTGGCCGCTGGTAGCTAAATACTTCGGTAACGAACAATTCATGGCTCAGAACATGCTCCATGTATGTATGCCGAAAGTATTCCGTCTGTCGGAGCAGTACTTGATTCGTGCCGAAGCTCGTGCCAACCAAGACAACATGGGCGGTGCCAGCAAAGACCTTAGCGACCTGCGCAAGGCTCGCTTCCAAGGCGGCAACGGTGCCATCTCGGTGACCAAACAAAACTGGCTGGATATTATCGAAGAAGAACGTGTACGCGAACTCTATATGGAAGGTTTCCGTCTGCAAGACTTGAAACGCTGGCACAAAGGCTTCGAACGCAAACCTCAGCAACAGTCATTGGCTAACGGTAGCTCGCTGAAAATCGAAGCAGACGACGTGCGCTTCGTATGGCCCATCCCGAAACATGAATTGGATTCACCGGGCAGCGAGATTCAGCCCAATGAAAGCAACAAATAAGAATAACTTCATTAATAATAAAGCATAAGTATAACAATGAGAAAGATAAACTACGGACTGATGGCCATGCTGGCCGTGCTGCTGTTTGCCACAAGCAGCTGCGGGGACGCAGATCGCCAGACCTACGACGGTCCCAATTATGTCCTGTTCTCGGATACGCTGACAGTGCTGGCGGTGCAAAATAACGAGGAGGTCTTCGACATCCCCGTAGCTGCCACCCAAGCCTGTGACTATGACCGCACCATGGCTGTGGAGGTAATAGAGAAGAAAAGCAATGCCATCGAGGGCAAGCACTATACCATTGAATCAAACACCATCACCATCAAGGCTGGTGAACGCTCTGCCAACGTGCGCATCCGCGGTAACTACGATGCCATCGCAGTAACCGACTCACTGGGACTGACTCTGCGCCTGCTCACAGAGAAAGAGAACCAATGGAATATGTATGAAAACAACTACGAGGCAAAAGTAGTGCTGCAAAAGTGCTGTCCGTTCGACATCAACCTGTTCAACGGTTATGCCGTACTGACTTCTACCTACATGCAGGAATTCATGGCCAACGTAGACAACCGACTGGTTAAGACTGTGATCGATACGGAAGAAGAAAATACCATCATCATGAAGGATTTCTTCTACGACGGCTACGACGTGAAAATCCGCTTCACGACAAACGATATTCTGAATCCGCTGATTGAGATGGACGAACAGGTTTTTGCCTCTACGGCCGAAGCTTTCGGCACCAACTACGGCGATGGTTACATCCACCTGTATCAGCCTAAGAGCGGCTTATCTTACTACAGTGCCTGCGAAAAATTCATCTTCCAGTACTTCACGCTGTATGTACCGGGCATGGCAGGAAACAACGTAGTAGGTACCTTTGCCAGCGCCATTGAATGGGTAAGCGCAGACGAAGCCAAGAGACTTTATCTGGAAGGCAGCATGCTGGTATCTGAATCTGTAAAAACAGACTTTGAAAAGAAATAATTTACAAGAAACAAAAAAAATTAGAATAAGATGAAAAAGAACAAATTTACGTTGGGATGGTTCTTCATCAGTCTGTTGATGGCTTTCGCCGTAACAGCATGCGATGATGACGATAACGACGTGGTAAACGTTACTTTCCCTGAAAAGCAAACAATTGGCGGTGCTGTAAACGAAACAAAGAGCTTGACATTTGATGCAGTGGCCGACTGGACCTTGACTTCTTCCACCACTTGGTGCTACTTCATTACTGAAGAAACGCCGGCTGCCAAGGCTGCAGAAGGTGTAAAAGAATACGCTATCTCAGGTAAAGCAGGTAAGCAGACCGTAACTATCGGTATCTCTGAAGAAGGTCAGGAATACGATCAGGCTACCGTAGCTTCTATCATCATCCGCATGAACGGACAGGAAGCTGTATTGGCCGAGGTGACTCGCAACGCTGCCGGACGTACGTTCAAACTCTATAAGAAAGGCGAAGGCGATGCTTGGATAGAAGTTTCTGCTGAAGAGGGTATCGAAGCTGGCTACGACAACTTCATCCAATACAAAGCTGAAGCTAACTTCCGCTTTGCAGCTACCAACCGTCCGGAATGGCTGTCTATCGAAGGCGGCTCTATCGTTGGGGCTGCTAACCAGGAAGTACTTTTCGGTATCAAGGTAGTAGAAGGTCGCCCGGAGTATAGCAAATATGAACAAAATGCCCCCATCAACTTCCAGGACGAAGAAGGTAAGAGCGTATTTACTTATCCGGTAAACTACAAAGGTATGGATCCGGAAGCTATGGAACTCAGTGGCCCAAATCCTTATAATTGGGTAGTTTCATTAGATGGTAAAACTTTTGTTCAAACCAGCACTTCAGGCGCTGAAGGAACAAGTATAAACCTCACCTACAACAATTTTGTTGAATACACTGTAGATGTTTTGAAGGATGATTTTGTCCCTGTTTTTGTAGAAGAATACGATAATTATGGAATGACTGCCTTTAAAACTAATATTCCTAACCCTGAACTTCCTGATGAACCAATGGTTGATTGGATTCACATTACGAAGAACGGTAAAAATAAAGTCAGAATTACAGTAGATCCCAGTGACACAAAGAGAAAGGGATACGTACTTATATTACCTAAAGCATTGTATGAACAAGTTGCTGCTGACCCATTCTGCGAAAAAAGCGATAACGGTCTGATTGGTAATGATGAGTCTACAGGAGAATATGGTATTTTGAGTAAATTCCAAAACTTTAATATGTTAATGGTATTTACACAAGATCAAATCAAAACAGGGGAAGAAGATAAAAAGGAGTTTTCTGTAAAACTCTGGGGATTCCAAGAAACCAACTGCAGCGATATTACCAACGAATTTGAAATAGATTTTATAAAAACGACATTTGGTAAGGATGTTATAATGAAATCTATTCAAGCTAACAGCGGTGAATTCTATACCATTTCTCCGATGATGTCAGAAGAGGAAATCAACTTTGCAGGTGTAGAAGTCTACAATGACCAAGGCACAAATATTACTGAGCAAATTAAGCCAGAACCTGCTAGTGATGATAATGGCATGGCTATAGGAATTGCAATTCCTGGAGACTGGGATGGTGCTCATTTATATGTTGCATTCAAAGGAAATGAAAGCGGAAAAGACTACAAAAAAGTATTGATGATAACTCCTCAACTATAATTTATCATTTTATAATACATTATTGATTAAACCGAATGAAACTAAATAAATTATTTCAATTCATCCCCTTAGTCATCGGGTTCTTGCTGATGACAACGGTATTCACCGGTTGCTCCGATGATGATGAAGAATTGCAGCAGACCGCCTTCGGCTACGTGCAGTTCAAAATCTACAAGAGCGCATCGGCTGCCAAGGGAGCTGAGACAAGAGGCACCGACATGCTGGACAAGCTGGACGATGCCAAGAAGATCAAGGTGGTGATGCTCTATGATGGAAACACCATTGAACAAACCTTGATGCTCAACAGCTACAATGCTGAAAACGCTGAATTTGGTCTGCGCAGTGACAAACTGGAACTGCTGGCAGGTAATTATAAACTGATTGGTTTTTATCTGTACAATAAGCTGGATGAACAGATTTATGCAGGAACTCCGGGCGACTATAAATTTGATGTAGTAGCCGGCGGTCTAAAGGTACAAGACCTCTTTGCAGACGCTGTGGCTCGCGGTATGGTAAACTTCAAGCTGATTAAGCACGGATTGCCGAAAGCAGAAGCTGCTTCTCGTGCAGGTAGCGGCTACGAAGATTATCCGTTCTCTAACATCAAAGGGGTGAACATCATCGTAAAAAACCTCTTCACACAAGAACTGGATACCATCAAGAAGGTATCTGTGAAGTATGTGGAAAATCTGAAAGACGGCTATGCCATCTGCGATACCACAGCTTGGCTGAAGGCTGGCAGCTACCAGATCAGCGCTTACGAAACTTATTCTGATAAGAAATGCGAAACCAGCAGACTGCTGGAAATTGCCAAGGTGCCTGCTTCGGAAACTTTCTTCGTGAAAGATAACCAAGTAACGGAAGCTAAAGTGCCCATCCAGTTGAGTGCCACTGCTGAATACCTCAAAGACTACATAGCACTGAAAGCTATTTGGGAAGCATTGGATGGTCCGAACTGGAAATACCACGGCGAGGCTGCTCCGATGGGATGTAACTGGAATTTCGACAAGGAAATTGACATGTGGGGTGACCAGCCGGGCGTACAGTTGCTGGAAAACGGCCGTGTGGCTTCACTCGTCATCTCGGGCTTCGGTGCCAGAGGTGTGGTGCCCGATGCTATCGGACAGCTGACTGAACTGCGCATCTTGAACCTGGGTGCTCACGATGAACTCATCGGCGGACACTTGTTCGAAGGCGTAGGTGCATTCATGACACCGGAACAACGGAAGAGAATCCGTATGGACTACGAACAGAAGTTCCTCTATAAAGATATCCGCGAGAACCTTTCACAGATTCTGATTGACGGTATCAACGCTAACCCGAACTTCAAGCCTATCAAGAAGAGCAACCGCATTGATAAGAAGGACGTACAGTTCGGTAACCTGACCAACGAGATTACCGGTATCTCTAAAGCATTGATGCGTTGTACACAACTGGAAAACTTCTTCATTGCCAACTCTCCTATCAAGGTAGATAACTTCTGCGAAAATCTGGTAGACGGACCGGAATCTGCTTACCGCAAGCAGTTTGAAGAAGAAGAAAGCGACTGGAGCTGGAACAACTTCAAGATGCTGACAGATATGGAAATCTATAACTGTAAGGATCTGACTTCACTGCCGATGAACATGTTGACCGAACTGCCTGAACTGCAGATGCTGAACGTGGCTTGCAACCAGAACATTACTGGCGAAAAGCTGCTGGAAAACTGGGAAGAGTTTATCGAAGGAAAGAGTGGTGAAAAGATTCAGGTACTGTACCTGGGCTACAACAAGCTGAAAGCCATGCCTAAATACGAGAAACTGAAGAAGATGGTGAAACTGGGCTTGATTGACCTGACCAATAACTACATCACTAAGGCCAATGCGTTCGGTAAGGAAATCAACCTGACAAAGGTATATCTGGACTACAACCAAATTACTGAAATCGAAGCTGTAGACGGTTATTTCTGCGGATACTACGACATGGAAGCATTTACTTGTACGTATAACAAGCTGAAAGAAATGCCCGACATCTTCAACGCTGCGTCTAAGTACGTAATCGGTTCTATCAGTTTTGCACACAACCAAATTACCGGTATGCAAAAGGGAGACAACCACCGCGGTGTGAATACCAATAACCTGGATTTATCGTACAACCACCTGGAAAAATTCCCGGCAGTTCTCATCAAGAAGGGTTCGCCGCTGGGTATCCTGATTCTGCAGGCTAACGGAATGACCACCATCAAAGAAGGTGACCTGGTAGGTAAGAACTCTCACCTGCTGACCAGTTTGGACTTCCAGTTCAATAAGCTGAAAGAAATTCCTTTCGAGGATTTCGTTCCGGAGAATATGCCGTATATCTACGGTATCGAATTCAGCTACAATCAGTTTGCAGAATTCCCGGTAGCTCCGCTGAACTGTAAGAGCCTGACCGTATTCGGTATCCGCCATCAACGCGATGACGACGGTAACCGCTGCTTGAGCCAATGGCCTACGGGACTGTACACTTGCCCCAGCTTGATGGCATTCTTCATCGGTTCTAACGACTTGCGCAGGATTGAAGATAAGATTTCACCGTTTATCCGTATCTTCGAGATCAAGGACAATCCGAATATCTCTATCGACTTGAGCATGGTATGCCCATATATCCAAGCCGGCCAGTACCAGCTGATTTATGACAAGACGCAAAACATTCAGGGTTGCGATATGTTGTTGGATTAATTAGAATAAACCAGGAAAATGAAACATTTACTTAAAATAGCATTAGGTTTGGTCCTCTGTCTGGGCGTATTCACCGCTTGCGATGACGACGACGACAATGCTGCCATCAGCGGCTTCAGCCTGAGTACAACTGAAGTGGCTGCCAATGCAGAAGGAGGCAAAGAAACAGTCACCGTTAGCTCGGAAGGAGAATGGGTGGCTAAATCATCCGAACCGTGGCTGAGCATCTCGCCAGCCAACGGTTTTGGCAACACAGAGTGCGTCATCAGCATCGACGAGGCACTGAAGAACGAGGTGCGTGAAGCAGAAATTCGCTTCATGCCGAAAGGTCAGACTCCGCAGGTGATTACCGTAACACAGCTGGGTTATGGCAAGATGATTTATGTAAAAGAAACAAAAGTTGACCTGAAGGCTTCTGACTTGTATAACAAACGTCACTTCGAAGCTGTTATCACAGCCAACGTACCTTTCAAGATTGTCTATGAATGGCTTACTGAAAAGCAGCCGAAAGCCGACCAACCGGAAGAAGACAACAAGCTGAAAGACTGGCTTTGGGTGGAAAAGAAAAACGAACCGGTATTCAACCTGGAAAGCGCCCGCCCGAAAACATACAAAGTACGCTTCGAATGGAAGATGAATCCGGAATGGATAGAGCGTCAGGCTAAAATCAACTTCGAACCCTTGAAGGAGGGATTGGAAGCTGACGAAGAGATAACTATCACTCCGATTCTAGTAACACAGGCTGCTTCGCCCGTAATTACAGACGACCGTGCCGGTGACTCTTTGGCTATCCAGACTATCCACGAACGTCTGCAGTCGGACATCGCTTTCAATTTCAGCGAAAACATGATGTATTGGGAAAATGTAACTTTGTGGAAACGGACGGATAAGGATTTGCCCGCTCCTGAGGCAGTAGGCCGCGTACGCTCCGTAAACTTCGGTACCGTTACTATCAAGGAATCACTTCCGCAGGAAGTAAAATACCTGAAGTACCTGGAAACTTTCCAAGTATACGGTAATGCCAATACCATGTTGCTGAACATTGCACTGGAAAACCATATCTGCGAACTGAAATACTTGAAGAACTTGCAGATTGGCGGCTACGGTCTGGTATCGTTGCCGGAAGATTTCAAGAAGCTGGGCCAAACATTGGTATCACTGGATTTGAGTGCCAACAACTTTACCAGTGTACCGGCTGTATTGACCAAAGAAAACTTCCCTGCACTGAGAAAGTTGATGCTGAACGGTAACCGCCGCTGGACAGTGGGCAGCCTGAAGGACACTCAGTACAACAAAGATACAGAACTGGGCTTCCACATCAATATGAACGAGGATCCGAGAGAAATCGACCAACTGTTCTTGTGGGATACATTGGAAGAACTGGTATTGTCGTACAACTACCTGGAAGGTTCATTGCCTACCTATGAAGGCAGAACTGAAATTCTGGTATGGAAAGGCGACGAGTTGCCCAAGGATACCCTTTCTTTCCTGAAAGACAAGAATATCCCGAAGATTCTGCCGAATGCCAAGAGACTGACGCTGAACCTGAACTACTTTACCGGTGAACTGCCTAAATGGTTACTGTATCATCCGCATCTGCTGGATTGGTTCCCCGAAGTACTGATCTTTAACCAACAGGAAATGGGTCGCGACTCAAAGGGAGCACCGGTACAATTCAGCAACGCACCGACCAACTTTGAATACTACTTCAAAGCTTACCCGCTTTACAAAGGAAAATACGAAGTAGCAGGTGACGATGAAATTATAAAACCAGAATAACAAAAGAAATAACCTATGAAGAAAGTATATATTTATGCACTTGCATGCGCCCTGACGGCGGTTTCTTGCCAGGACAACGATTGGGTGGCTGATAATGCCACCTCACAGGTTCCTGAAATAGAAATCCCGATGGGAGCAGCAGACGGCGAACTGCTCATCAAGTTCGTCCCTGAAATGAGTGATATCCTGGACCAGACGCTGACACGCGCTGGCGGGGTATCTACCCGTTCGGGTATTCCTTCTACCGACGAGGTTCTCAGCATTCTGGGTGCTTATCACTTTGAAAGAGTGTTCCCGGTAGACCCGAAAACAGAAGCTCGCACCCGTGAAGCCGGTATGCACCTGTGGTACATCGTACGCTTTGATAAAAACACCGACTTGAAGGAAGCTGCCCGTCAGCTGAGAAAGTTGGGTGAAATCTCCAAGATTCAGAGCAACCCCACCATTCAGCGCGCCTACGATCCGAAAAAGAAGCCGCTGTATCTTTCGGCTAACGACTTGCAATACGTGACACGTACTGATGAAGGACTGACATTCAACGATCCGGGTCTGAAACACCAATGGCACTACCAAAACAAAGGTAGCTACGCCTTCGTAAAAGAAGGTGCCGAAGCCATTGCCGGTTCCGATGTGAACTGCGTAGAAGCTTGGAAATCCTGCAAGGGCGACCCTTCTATCATTGTAGCAGTGCTCGATGAAGGCGTAATGTGGAGCCACCCCGACCTGAAAGCCAACATGTGGACCAATGAATCGGAAGAAATCGGTTCTACGGAAGACAAAGACGGCAACGGCTACAAGGGCGACCGCTATGGTTATAACTTCGTAAAGAACACGGGCGTTATCAGCTGGACATCGGCAGAAGATACCGGTCACGGCACACACGTAGCAGGTACCATCGCTGCAGTAAACGGTAACGGAACAGGTGTAAGCGGTATCGCCGGCGGCGACGGTACCGAGAACAGCGGTGTGAAGATCATGACTTGCCAATTGTTCGACGGCCAGTATGGAGCTACCCTGGCAGCAGAAGCCAAAGCCATCAAATATGCTGCCGACAACGGTGCGGTTATCCTGCAATGTAGCTGGGGTTATAACTCACCCGATGCTAACGAAGCACTGGGATATGTACCCGGACCGAAAAATGAAAAAGACTGGGAAAACCAATATCCATTGGAAAAAGAAGCACTGGATTATTTCATCCACAACGCAGGTTCGCCCAACGGTGTGATAGACGGCGGTCTGGCCATCTTTGCATCGGGTAACGAATATGCTCCTTCTTCTTCGTTCCCGGCTGGATATTCCAAATGTATCTCTGTAAGTGCCATTGCCGCGGATTACACTCCGTCAAGCTATACCAACTATGGCACTGAAATCACCTTATGTGCCCCCGGCGGTGACGGTGACTATTATGGCAGACCGGGTACTGCAGAAGACCACTTCGACTGGGAAACGGAAACACAAGGATTGATTCTGTCAACCGGCATCAAAAACGGCCAGCCTGCCTATACCTATATGGAAGGTACATCCATGGCTTGCCCGCACGTATCAGGCGTAGCTGCCCTGGGATTGTCGTATGCCGTAAAACAACGTCGTCATTTCAAGGCAGCTGAATTCAAGGAGCTGATGATACAAACAGCCAACAGTGAGTTCTATCAGGAATATGACAGAAAAGTGGAAAAACTGTATTACTACAACCACGCCACCATCGGAGCATCTCCCACACTGATGAACCTCATCGACCGCAAAGGAAAGATGGGTAAACTGGTAGATGCCGGTGCATTGCTCAAGGCTATTGGTAATCACGGTTCAGACATGATTGTACCAAATGTATATCTGGCAACGGGAAAAAGTACATCCATTGATCTGGCCCGTTATTTTATAGATGGAGAAAGTCTGAACTACAGTTGTACCGTTGCCAATGAAAATATAGCAACCACAAGTGTAGACAAGACAATACTAACTATAAATGGCATTGCAGACGGTAGTACGACTGTGACTATCCAAGCTGGCAGTAAATCACAGACAATAACGATTACTGTTCGTAAAAATGCTGGTGGCAGTGGCTGGTTATAATCGAGAGATTAAATAGACATGAAGAAGCGACAATTGATGATACTGACACTCTTTGTGGGCGGATTGACCGGTTCCATTCCTGTAATAAAAGCGCAGGAATGGCGGTTAATGTCCCGTGAAGAGATAGAAGCCAAGGTACATCCTGTTTTGTTGGAGCAAGCAGGGGAATTTCTTCATTTTGATACGTGCCGTCTATCGGTAGGTACCATAAATGAAAAAAGTCAACCTAAAACCGTATACTTCCATTTTCAGAATGTAAGTCAGCAAACCATTACGTTAAACAAAGTTACCACTACGTGCGGTTGTACTGTTGCCGGATTCAGCAAAAAGCCATTGGCACCCAATGAGGAAAGTATTATTAGCCTGACTTTTCATCCCAAGAACAGACCGGGTACAGTTGATGCAGAAGCATTGGTATATACCAATCTGTCCGATTTTTCACCTGTGGCACGATTGTCACTATGCGGCTATGTAAGTTCGTCTGATGAATGGAAGCACCTGCCTCAAAATATGGGACATCTACGACTTACCCGCAAGCAGGTGTCATTCAGCAAAGCAGGAAAGATCACCATTGAACGCATTGCATGTGCCAATAGTGGAGACCATCCGCTCAAACTGAGCGCGTTACTGCTACCTTCATGCCTAAAATTCCATACCGAACCTGCGGTACTTGCTCCCGGACAAGAAGGTGATCTTGTGATTACACTTGATAAGACAAAGTTGCCCAGCTTCCATACTGAGGAGAAACATCTTACTCTCATTATAGATGGTGTGATAGGCAAACCTTCGGAAAAAACGATAGAAGTAATTATTAAAAACTAAAAAATAAAAACAAGATATGAAAACCTTATTCAGAATAATGACGATTTTCTTGATGCTTTTCTGTTTCGCAGGCTGTGACGATGATAAAGAAGAAGTACTGTCCACATTGGATGTTACAGCTGCTAATCTGAATGGGACTTGGAAATTAGTGGAATGGAACGGCGCCCCCCTGCAAGCAGGCAGTTACTGCTACATTACATTCAGCCGTAAGGATAAGACTTATAAAATGTATGATAAGTTTGACAGTATGTATCCCAATCTCAAAACGGGTAGTTTTGAGATTGAAAAAGAAAAGAATTTAGGCTATATCATTAGTGGGGACTATGATTTCGGCAATGGTGAATGGGCTAATTCCTATATCGTAACCGACCTTTTGGCCACTTCCATGATTTGGACTATAAAAGATACCCCATCAGATATACAAAAATTTGAACGCTGCGATAGGGTACCTGAAGAAATAGAAAATGAAGTCCGAGATTTTTAGGAAGGTATCGAAATTCTCTAGTAATAATGAGGGTGTCAAAAACTTCTTTTCTTGAAAAATTATCCCTGCTACAGCTATGTGAAAAGGGTTATTTCCATATTCAAGATGTCTTGGTACCTCATTTGACAATATAAAATTCTCAAAATAAATTTCATAGTCTCTTCTATTTTAAGAGAGGAGTAATTAAAGTTTAACAACATAAAAAGGGCATGTCTGTGAAGATATAGCCCTTTTTTAGTAATGAGTTGTTTGAAACAATAAATGACACATCTCGGTTCTTCCGCCTGATAATAGTAGTGGAGTGACGGAAAAACTGACATGCAAAGTCAAGCACTTCGTTACAAGGTGTCCACGCCGTTTCTGTTGTAAACCGCAAGGTGTCACCATTTATTTCAAGATTAGCCCATTCTCCCCGGCAACTCACTTCGTTCCAGTCTTTACCCAAAGCATCTACCATACACCCGAGCCATTTAGTCCCGAATCCGTTTTTAATGAACGGTTCTTTCCGGCTTCCCAGGTCTTTCATTAACTCGTAAAGTTCTTTCACTTCTTTTGCGGCACCGTCTATGACGTACACGCTTTTGCTCCAGCTTCGCATGATTGTAATTTTTGATTGATTTGTGAGGGGAGTTCTTGACGTAGATGCTCCGAAATGCCCCAAAAGTTCAGTGTCTAACTTTTGGGGTACAATTCATTCTCTCGGAGGTCTTGTTTTCAGAAATACACGTTCAGCATAAGATATACGTATGCCTTTTTATCTTTCCCATTTGGGTACTGGAGTTTTTATCTTCACGTGCCAGCCATCCGATCGCGCTGGCCAGTTCCATATCATCCATTCCAGTACCTTTTTTAACTTCCGTGAGTTCCCATCTTTTATGTGCGTCTGTACTTAGGAAACGCCATAAGATTCCAGCATTTTCGCCAATAATGCTCTTATTCATAATTTTCCTTTTTATAAAGTCAATAGTTCGTTAAAAAATCGCCGCGCCTAAGCGGCTCTGGCAGTAAATAAAATGAGTTCTTTGAAAAGTTTGTCAATA
>OGDX01001054.1_pt1 | contig 16096 bp, 16 predicted proteins | sample 1570461 | NCBI WGS metagenome assembly OGDX01 (sample SAMEA2582172, study PRJEB24529) | metagenome
ACATGACAGTGCCAAGAACCAGCAGTTAGAAGACCACTATTTCGGTGCCATCCCTACCCGTGTGGCCGCATTTATGAAAGACCTTGAAATTGAAGCGTTGAAACTGGGTATTCCTGTAAAGACCCGTCATAACGAGGTAGCTCCGAATCAATTCGAATTAGCTCCTATCTTCGAAGAATGTAACCTGGCAAATGACCATAACCTACTGATCATGTCGTTGATGCGTAAAGTCAGCCGCCGTCACGGTTTCCGTGTATTGCTTCATGAAAAGCCGTTCAAGGGTGTCAACGGTTCCGGCAAGCACAATAACTGGTCACTGGGAACGGATACAGGTATCCTGTTGATGGGACCGGGCAAGACGCCGGAAGATAACCTGCGCTTTGTCACATTTGTAGTGAATACGCTGATGGCAGTTTACCGTCACAACGGATTACTGAAAGCTTCTATTTCCAGCGCTACCAACGCTCATCGCCTGGGAGCCAATGAAGCACCTCCCGCTATCATTTCTTCTTTCCTCGGCAAACAGTTGTCACAGGTATTGGATCATATTGAGAACAGTACCAAAGACGATCTGATCAACCTTAGCGGAAAACAGGGAATGAAGCTGGATATTCCCCAAATCCCCGAATTGCTGATTGATAATACAGACCGCAACCGCACCTCTCCTTTCGCTTTCACGGGAAACCGTTTTGAGTTCCGCGCCGCCGGTTCATCAGCCAACTGTGCTGCGGCAATGATTGCCATCAATGCGGCAATGGCCAACCAACTGAACGAATTCAAAGTATCCATTGAGAAGCTCATGGAAGAGGGTGTCGGCAAGGACGAAGCCATTTTCCGCATTCTGAAAGAAACAATCATCGCCTCGGAACCCATCCGTTTTGAAGGAGACGGCTATTCCGAACAATGGAAACAGGAAGCTGCCAAACGCGGACTGACCAATATCTGCCATGTGCCGGAAGCCTTGATGCGTTATATGGACAACCAGGCACGTTCCGTGCTCATCGGCGAACGCATCTTCAACGAAACGGAGCTGGCCTGCCGTCTTGAAGTGGAACTGGAGAAGTACACAATGAAAGTACAGATTGAAAGCCGCGTTTTAGGTGATCTTGCCATCAACCATATCGTACCGACTGCCGTTATCTACCAGAACCGTTTGCTGGAAAACCTGCGTGGACTGCGCGAAACTTTCACTCCGGAAGAGTATGAAATACTCAGCGCTGACCGCAAGGAGCTGATACGTGAAATCTCTCACCGCGTAACAGCCATCAAAATGCAGGTACGTGAAATGACGGAAGCCCGCAAGGTTGCCAACCACATGGACAATTACAAAGACAAGGCCTTTGCATACGAAGAAACAGTACGCCCCTACCTGGAAAGCATCCGCGAGCATATCGACAATCTTGAAATGGAAATAGATGATGAGATATGGCCGTTGCCGAAGTACAGGGAACTGCTGTTCACCAAATGATAAATGAACGGCTTTGCTGATAAACCGACTTCAAATTATGAATGATGAACCTGCCGCATTGTCATGCCAAACGGTAATTCATCATTCATAATTTAAAATTCCTTCCCCCTTTCCTTGCACTTTTTTGATACAAATGTGTCATTTTTAATTTTTTCTTTTTACATTTGTGCTGTACAACACAGTTTTGCAGCATTTATGGTAAAAATAAATTTATCCGATATTAATGTTCCGGAGTTGATTCCCGATATATGGTCACCTCTGAATGAAGAACAGCGAGAGTTTCTTGCCAACCATTTTACGCTTCAGAATTATAAGAAGAACGAAATTATCCATTGTGAAGGCGAGACACCTACTTGCCTGATGTGTCTGCTGAATGGAAAAGTCAAAATCTATAAAGACGGTGTGGGCGGAAGAAGCCAGATTATCCGTATGATCAAGCCCACTGAGTATTTCGGATATCGCCCTTATTTTGCCAAAGCGGATTATGTAACCGCTGCCTGTGCATTTGAACCGTCATTGGTCTGTCTGATACCCATGACTGCCATAATGACATTACTATCGCAAAACAATGAACTGGCGATGTTCTTTATCAGACGATTGTCCATTGACCTCGGTATTGCCGACGAACGTACGGTGAACCTCACCCAAAAGCATATCCGCGGCCGTCTGGCAGAATCGCTTATTTTCCTCAAAGAAAGCTATGGCCTGGAAGAGGACGGTTCTACTTTAAGTATCTACCTGTCCCGTGAAGATTTAGCCAACCTTTCCAATATGACAACATCCAATGCTATCCGCACCCTCTCACAATTTGCTGCGGAACGCCTGATTACCATTGACGGAAGAAAAATCAAAATTATCGATGAGGAAAAACTGAAGAAGATAAGTAAGATAGGATAAACTTCTAAAATTAAAAATTGAGAATAAAAAATAGGGCTGCGCGGTGTTTGTTATACAATACTTGTATCGCGCAGCCCTATTTTTTTATTCTCAATTCCCAATTTTTAATTTAACAAGAATCTTTCCGCCTCAATCGCTGCCATACATCCTGTAGCTGCCGCTGTGATGGCCTGACGGTAATGAGGGTCGGCAACATCTCCCGCTGCAAACACTCCGGGAACCTTTGTACGGGGAGTACCGGGTTCTGTCAGTATATAGCCCGTTTCGTCGGTGTCGACATACGGTTTGAAAATATCGGAATTAGGCTTATGGCCGATAGCCAGGAAAAAGCCGTCGATAGCCAGGTCATAACGCTGTTCGTCCGCTTCACCCATACGCTTCACCAAGTGTACGCCTTCCACACCGTTATCTCCATATAATCCTACCGCATTGTGTTCAAACAAAACTTCAATTTTCTCATTCTCCATTACACGCTTCTGCATAATCTTGGAAGCACGCAAGAACGGTTTACGCACAATCAGGTACACTTTGCTTGCCAGACCCGCCAGATAAGAGGCTTCCTCACAAGCCGTATCGCCGCCGCCAACTACCGCTACGACCTTCTTCCGATAGAAGAAACCGTCACAGGTAGCACAGGCGCTGACACCCATGCCGGCATATTTCTTCTCGTCTTCCAGTCCTAAATACTTGGCAGCAGCACCGGTAGCAATAATAACGGTCTGCGCTTCAATGACCTTTTCTTCATCAATGGTTATCTTATAGGGAGACTTACTCAAATCGGCAGCCGTAGCCACGCCGAAACGCAAGTCCGCACCGAAGCGTTCAGCCTGTTTGCGCAAATCCTCCATCATCTGCGTACCGCTGATACCTTCCGGATAACCGGGAAAATTCTCGATATCGGTGGTGGTGGTCAACTGTCCGCCGGGTTGAAGCCCCTCATAAAGCACCGGAGAAAGATTGGCACGTGCAGCATAGATAGCTGCGGTATATCCGGCAGGACCGGAACCTATAATTAAACACTTTACTTTTTCTGCTTCCATATTATTCTTTTTTATTAGTAACGTTTATCATCTTAAATCAACCAATTCCGCCGTAGGATATGCTTTCCTGTCAAACACAAAAAGGCTGTCATCATAGTTCTTGCCCGTCTGATAGGAATTTATGAACACTACTGCCGCATCTTTGCTGCCCCGCTGAACCATACTCAGTTTTAACGGGCGGAACGAACCTTTTTCTATATACAGGATAATACATTGCATATCCTGACTGCGTTTGGTAGCGTTCATCACCACTTTATACGCCGTATCATCCGAAGCATTGCCGGTTTTAGCCACTTTCAGCTTATAATCCTGCTTATAAAGCGACAACCACGAATAAGGATTGATGCTCTGCAACTCTTCGGGAGTGGGTTCGGAAACATTAACCTCATCGCTCGAAGCAAGATAACTCCACTGTGTGCGTCCGTCGAACCATGTCGTCACTCCTTCCGTCTCCAGCAGAAATTTATCGCCTTTCAAACGGATGGAACCGTTCGTATTCCCTTCAGGCGCACGGACGGAGAAAGTGATTTTGACCCCACCTTCCCTGCGAAAAGCATCTGCCGCACGGTCAAGTATATCTCTGGCATCCGGCTGCTGTGCAACCATAGGGATAGTCAGGAAAAGCATCCAGACTGTGAATAAAAGACTGTTGATTTTCATGTACTTCAAACGTTGATTTGTTACAAATTGTTCAAACGCGTTTCCAAGTCCGTTATATCCACGCAGAACACTTCACGTGCTTTACTGCCTTGTGCCGGACCTACAATCCCGGCTTTCTCCAACTGGTCCATAATACGCCCCGCACGGTTATAACCGATGGCAAATTTACGCTGGATAAGCGAAGTGGAACCTTGCTGCTGATACACTATCAGCCGGGCGGCATCTTCAAACAGCGGGTCAAGACGTCCCATATCCACATCGCCCAAATCGCCGTTTGCATTTTCATCCACATACTCAGGCAGGTAGAATGCAGTGGGATACCCCTGCTGACGGGCTATGAATTTCGTTATCTCCGCCACTTCCGGCGTATCGATAAACGCGCACTGCACACGAACCGGGTCCGCACCTTGCAGGAACAGCATATCGCCGCGACCGATCAACTGGTTGGCCCCCGGCCGGTCGAGGATGGTACGGGAGTCCACCATAGCCGACACCCGGAAAGCGATACGTGCCGGGAAGTTGGCCTTAATCGTACCCGTAATGATATTCGTCGTAGGACGCTGGGTAGCGATAATCATGTGTATACCTACGGCACGCGCCAACTGGGCGATACGGGCAATAGGCAGTTCCACATCCTTACCGGCTGTCATAATCAAATCGCCGAACTCATCAATCACCACCACGATATACGGCATGAACTTATGTCCCTTTTCCGGATTCAGGCGGCGGTTGATAAACTTCTCGTTGTATTCTTTGATATTACGCACATGCGCAGCCTTCAGCAGGTCGTAACGGGTGTCCATTTCGATACAGATAGAGTTCAAAGTCTGTACAACCTTGGTAACATCCGTTATAATGGCATCCTCACCGTCGGGCAGCTTGGCAAGGAAATGATGTTCTATCACCGAATAGATGCTGAACTCCACTTTCTTCGGGTCCACCAGCACGAACTTCAGTTCCGCGGGATGCTTCTTATAGAGCAGGGAAGTAATGATGGCATTCAACCCGACAGACTTACCCTGACCGGTAGCACCCGCCACGAGCACGTGGGGCATTTTACACAAATCCACCATAAAGACCTCATTGGTAATGGTCTTACCCAATGCAATAGGCAGGTCGTACGTAGACTCCTGAAACTTCTTACTGCCGATGATACTCTGGCCCGAGACAATCTTCGGATTGGAATTAGGCACTTCAATACCGATTGTTCCCTTTCCCGGTATCGGAGCAATGATACGGATGCCCAGCGCGGAAAGGCTGAGTGCGATATCATCTTCCAGACCGCGTATCTTGGAGATACGGACACCCTGTTCCGGCGTAATCTCATACAGCGTCACCGTAGGGCCCACCGTAGCTTTAATGGTACTGATTTCGATACCGAAGCTGCGCAGCGTATTGATAATCTTATCCTTATTGGCATTCTGCTCTACCATATCGATGGTCGGTTCGGCATTGTCATAATGCTTCATCAGGTCAATGGTCGGATAATGATAGTTTTCCAAGTCAAGACAAGGGTTATACGGCTCTATTTCCGGACCGCGATACTCTTCATCCTCCACTGTCTCCACCTCAAAGACAGGACCTTTTTCCTCTTGCCGCCCCGATGCCGGAATAGCGGAAACGGTATCGGACGGCGGAGTCTCAATCGTCATAAGCACTTCGTCTTCTTCTTTTTCTTTGGCAAGTGAAGCTTTATGCGTTGCGGCATCTCCCAGGTCGAGCATTATCTCATGAGCATCCTCATCCTTCTCTTCTTTTCCGGCTTCTTCCGGAGCCTTCGTTTCTTCTTCTCTTCCCGCATCAGAAGCCGTTTCCGCCATTACCGGCGATTTCTTCCCCTTTACAGTCCAGGAATCTGTAAACTCTTCCGGAGCTTCACCGGATTTGCGTTCCGCCTTTTCTTTATGTTTCAGGAAACTGAGACTGAAAAGTTTTCTCAACCAGATAACGGTACGTGCACTCAGATAAATAAGGAAGCATATAGCAGTAACCAGCAGTATCATCCACAACCCCGGCACTCCCACTTGAGACACCAGCCAGTTGCTGACATTATATCCGTGCATGCCGCCCAGATAGAGGAAAGAGTCCTTATATTGGTCCACAAACACGAACCCGAAGAATATCGAGAACCAAATCAGCAGCAGGGAGCATCCTATGAACCACTTCCACAAACGTACCACGCGGACACGCATCAGCTTTAATCCGGCTACAGCCAGAAACACCAAGATGAAAAAGGAAGAGATGCCGAAGCAATCGTTTATCAAATAACTGGCAAGCTGCGCCCCACGCGAACCGGCATAGTTCTTCACGCCGTTATGCGTGGAAATCAGTTCCTGCGCATTACCCGAATCTATAATACTCTGGTCTGCCGCCCCCGTAAAGAAGAAAGACGAAAAGGCCAGCAGCAGATAAACCGAAAAGATTACCAGTATCAGACCGGCAACAAAATGAACGGTTTCATTCTTTAAGACAGCAGCTGCCTTTCCGAAAAAAGAGATAGAGTGTTCCGTATCTTTGGTTGTATTTTTTTTGACCATAATGTATTCTGCTAATATCCGTACAATGACGCAAAAGTAACAAAAAAAAGCTTATGCAGTAATGCTTTCAAACCTTTTTCGTACCTTTGCGTTTCAAATCAAGAAGATATGAAAAAAGAAAGTCAAGTGATATTCGACCGCAATGTCGTGGAATTCGTAACCGTAGCTGCCGAGTTCTGCAAGTTTCTGGAACAGACGGAAACCATGAAGCGTTCCGTCTTCGTCGATACATCCTTAAAGATACTTCCCCTGCTTTATCTCAAGGCATCCATGCTTCCCAAATGCGAAACGATAGGCGATGAAGCCCTCGAAACATTCGTAACAGAGGAAACTTACGAAATACTCCGCATGAACCTGGCCGGTATTCTTGCCGAAAAGGACGATTACCTGGATGTATTTGTATCGGATATGAAGTACAGCGACCAGCCCATCACCAAAAACATTTCCGAGGACCTGGCCGACATCTACCAGGACATCAGAGACTTTATTTTCGTATTCCAGCTGGGACTCAACGAGACGATGAACGATTCACTCGCCGCCTGCCAGGAACACTTCGCCCTATACTGGGGCCAAAAGCTGGTGAACACCCTGCGTGCCCTGCACGATGTGAAGTACAACCAACCGGATGAGGAAGAGGAAAACGAGGAAGCGGAGGAAGATGAATAAACTTTAAGCTATGATTATCAGAAGAAGTATAAATAAAGAAGAAGTAAAGGACATGCCGAAAGCCGTCTTCCCCGGACAGATACATGTTGTCCAGACTCCTCAAGAGGCAGAGCGTGCTGTGGCTTATCTGAAAAAATGCTCCATACTGGGTATCGACAGCGAAACGCGTCCGTCATTCACCAAAGGGCAGTCGCATAAGGTGGCTTTATTGCAAATTTCGTCGGAAGAGCATTGTTTCCTTTTCCGCCTCAATCTCACCGGACTTACCCTTCCGGTTATCACATTGCTCGAAACCCCCGCCGTAACCAAAGTCGGCCTCTCCCTGCGCGACGACTTCATGATGCTGCACAAACGTGCTCCGTTTGAACAGCGCGGCTGCATCGAGCTGCAGGAATATGTCCGCACGTTCGGCATTCAGGACAGAAGCCTTCAAAAGATATATGCCATCCTTTTCGGAGAAAAGATTTCAAAGAGCCAGCGCCTGTCCAACTGGGAAGCCGATGTGCTGACACCGTCCCAACAACAATACGCAGCTACCGACGCATGGGCCTGCCTGAACATATACAACCGGCTGCAGGAGCTGAAGCGTACCGGTGATTTTGAACTGGCAATCGAAGAAAGTTGCCACACAACCACATTATAACGTTACCACATCTTAATTATAATTATGTATAAAGTATATCTAAAGCCAGGTAAGGAAGAATCATTAAAACGTTTTCACCCCTGGGTGTTTTCAGGTGCCATCGCACATTTCGACGGAGAGCCGGAGGAAGGGGAAGTTGTTGAAATCTATACATCCAAAAAAGAGTTCATAGCCAAAGGACATTTCCAGATCGGCAGCATTGCCGTCCGTGTACTCAGCTTCTGCCAGGACGAGGCTATCGATGCCGGCTTCTGGAAACGCAAACTCAGCATAGCTTACGATATGCGGCGCAGCATCGGCATAGCCGGAAATCCCACCAACAATACTTACCGTCTGGTACACGGCGAGGGCGACAACCTGCCGGGGCTCGTGATTGACATCTATGCCCGCACAGCCGTGATGCAGGCACATTCCGCCGGTATGCACCTCGACCGCATGGCGATAGCCGATGCACTGACCGAGGTGATGGGCGACCAAATAGACAATATATACTATAAATCCGAGACGACACTCCCCTTCAAAGCCGACCTCTATCCTGAAAACGGTTTCCTGAAAGGGGGAAGCGCGGATAACATCGCCATGGAATACGGTCTGAAATTCCATATCGACTGGCTGAAAGGCCAGAAAACCGGTTTCTTTGTAGACCAGCGCGAGAACCGTTCACTGCTGGAACGCTATGCCAACGGCCGCAGTGTGCTGAACATGTTCTGCTATACCGGCGGTTTTTCGGTTTACGCCATGCGCGGCAATGCCACACTGGTACATTCCGTAGACAGCTCGGCCAAAGCCATCGACCTGACCAACAAGAATATCGAATTGAACTTTCCCGGCGACAACCGTCATGCAGCCTATGCAGAGGATGCCTTTAAATACCTTGACCGCATGGGCGACCAATACGACCTTATCATTCTGGACCCGCCGGCATTTGCCAAGCACCGCGATGCCCTGCGCAACGCCCTGCAAGGCTATCGGAAACTCAACGTCAAAGCTTTCGAGAAAATCAAACCGGGAGGCATACTTTTCACATTCTCCTGTTCGCAGGCCGTCAGCAAAGAGAATTTCCGCACTGCCGTATTCACCGCCGCTGCCATGTCCGGCCGCAGCGTGCGCATCCTGCACCAGTTGACGCAGCCCGCCGACCATCCGGTAAGCATCTACCACCCCGAAGGCGAATACCTGAAAGGGCTTGTGCTATACGTGGAATAAGCAGGAACCGGCTTCTGTACAGGAAGGACAGAAAAAGCCCTTCATGTACTAAACATTGTTAATATACTAAAGAAAACAAGCAAAACATTATGTTTTATAACATAAATCCCTTTATCTTTGCACCGTGTTTTTCATGGTATTAGATTTAAGGTTAATAAAGATTGGCTGTCTGGGATAGATAGCCTTCTTTTTTTATACCTCCCGCCTTCCCTTTTTTGATGCTTTATACATCGCCTTTTCCGATAATTTGTCTACATTTGCGTTTTATTAATTAGTTCAACTTCGAAAGACACGTTAATTTATAGAAAGCATTATGAGCATCAAGATTCGCTTAATCATTATGAATTTCCTACAGTTTGCCGTGTGGGGAGCATACCTCACATCAATGGGCAGTTACCTGGTAAACGTAGGCCTGCACGAGCACATCGGTATGTTTTACGCCATGCAGGGAATCGTATCGTTGTTTATGCCTGCCGTTCTCGGCATCATTGCCGACCGCTGGATACCGGCACAAAAGCTGTTAAGCTTCAGTCACTTCACCGCAGCCCTGTTCATGGCCGCAGCCGGATACTACGGCATGACGAAAGGTGCGGAGGTAGATTTCGGAACCCTGTTCACACTTTACTCGTTAAGCGTTGCTTTCTATATGCCTACATTGGCATTGTCGAACTCCGTGGCCTACACCGCACTCGACAAAGCCGGACTGGATACCATCAGGACATTCCCTCCCATACGTATTTTCGGCACAATCGGATTCATCTGCTCCATGTGGGTGGTGGACCTGCTCGGACTGCAAAATAATTACGGGCAGTTCTTTGCCTGCGCCATCATCGGAGTAGCGTATGGCGTATATGCGCTGACCCTGCCGGAATGCCCCACCAGCAAGGGCGACAATGCCAAATCATTGGTAGAGGCACTGGGCTTACGCGCCTTTACGCTATTCAAGCAGAAGAAAATGGCTGTTTTCTTCATTTTCTCCATGCTGCTGGGCGTTTCCTTGCAGATTACCAACGGATTTGCCAATCCCTACATCAGCAGTTTCGGCAGTATTCCCGAATATGCCGGCACTTTCGGAGTGCAACATGCCAACATCCTGATTTCGCTGTCGCAAATATCCGAAACACTCTGCATCCTGCTGATACCTTTCTTCCTGAAACGCTTCGGCATCAAGCAGGTGATGCTGATTGCCATGCTGGCATGGGTATTGCGCTTCGGGCTCTTCGGCATGGGCAATCCCGGAAGCGGCGTATGGATGTTTGTACTTTCCATGATTGTGTACGGTGTGGCATTCGATTTCTTCAACATATCCGGTTCGCTGTTTGTTGACAGAGAGACCGACCGGGGCATCCGTTCCAGCGCACAGGGACTGTTCGTTATCATGACAAACGGTTTCGGTGCCACTATCGGCACACTGGGTGCACAGGCGGTAGTGAATCACTTTGTAGATTTCAACAGCAATGTCCCGCAGATAGCGCAATGGCAATCGGCATGGTACGTATTTGCAATCTACGCGCTGACCGTAGCAGTGGTGTTTGCCATCGTATTCAAGTACAAACACCATCCGGAAGATTTAAAGTAACTACAGCCGATGAACAAAAAAAAGATTGAGCTGCAAGTATTGAATATCTCAAACAGCCAGGCACAGGCCGGCGCTTATGCCATGGTGCTGGGCGAGATAAACGGCATGCGGCAACTGCCGGTTATCATAGGCAGTGCCGAGGCACAATCCATGATGATTGAAATGAGAGGCATCGTTCCTCCCCGGCCGCTGACGCATACGCTGTTTGCCTCAGTTCTCAAGGTACTGGGAGCAACTCTGCTGCGCGTGCTTATTTACAAAGTGGACAACGGTGTTTTCTATTCTTACCTCTATATGAAAACGGAAGAGACCATCCTGCGCATCGACGCACGTACCAGCGATGCCGTGGCCCTCGCCTTGCGCATGGATGCCCCCATTTTCATATACGATGATATTTTAGAAGCCGAATGCCTGAAAACAGAGCACAGCATCACTCCCACCCAACAGACGGATGATGCCGCCGCAGATGCCGCTTCACGGAAAAAGACCCTGAAGCAATTAAAGGAAGCCCTTCAAAACGCCATAGACGCAGAAGACTACGAACGGGCTGCACAACTAAGGGATATTATCAACCAGCATAAGAAACCATAAACAATCATGCACGTATTCTACACCCCCGACATACAATCGCAAGCCGAACTGCCCGAAGAAGAAGCCGCTCACGCAGTCCGCGTACTGCGGCTGCAAACAGGCGACGAGGTAACGCTGACCGACGGCAAAGGCAACTTCTACCGTGCGGAAATCAGTACCGCCACGACCAAGCGTTGCCTTGTCAACATACTCGAAACCATCCCCCAAGCGCTTTTATGGAGCGGACACCTGCACATTGCAATGGCTCCCACCAAGAATATGGACCGCACGGAATGGTTTGCAGAGAAAGCCACCGAAATAGGCTTTGACGAACTGACTTTCCTGAACTGCCGTTTTTCCGAACGTAAAGTAATCAAAACGGAGCGCATTGCCAAGATATTGGTATCCGCCATCAAGCAGTCGCTGAAAGCACGCCTGCCCCGCCTGAACGAGATGACCGACTTCAACCGGTTCATCAGCCAGCCTTTCGAAGGCCGCAAATTCATCGCGCATTGTTACGAAGGAGAAAAACCTTTACTGAAAGACGTTGTCCGTAAAGGAGAAGATGCGCTGGTGCTTATCGGACCGGAAGGCGACTTCAGTGAAGAAGAGGTGAAACAGGCCATTGAAAACGGATTCGAGCCCATCAGCCTCGGCCGTTCCCGACTGCGCACTGAAACGGCGGCACTCGTAGCCTGCCACATATTGAATCTACAAAACCAATAATACGATATGAGAAAGAGTATTTCCTTCTATTTGCTGCCGGTTTTATTAACAGTGCTATGCCTGAGCTCATGCAGCGAAACCGGGCAAAAAACAGAATACACGCATGTAATCCCCGCCAATGCCACAGAAGTGGCGGCACTCGACCTAAAAAGCATCGTCGATAAAGCCGGATTGAATACCTCAGACAGCCAGGCCACCTTGCAGAAGTTCCTGGGGCTGCTCCTTGAAGGCGGGAGCGCCAACCTGAAAAAAGAGGCGGAAACTCTTCTGAAAGACCCTGCCGAAAGCGGGATAGACTGGAACGCTCCGCTCTACGTATTCGAAGCCCCTACGCTGCACAACACGGCAATCACCCTGAAAATTGCCGATTTAAAGAAGTTCGAAGCCATGCTCCGGCTGCTTGCCCAGGAACAGTTGTGCACCGCTCCGGTCGAGGCCGGCGGTTACCGGAGCGTTGAAATAAAAGACGCAGGAGTACTGCTTGCCTACAACGACGGCACTCTTCTGGGAGTTTACGGTGGCAGTACGGAACAGTTGAAGAAGCTGCAACCCGCCATCACCGCCCTCATGCAACAACCTGCCGACAAAAGCATCCGCACCGGCAAATACTTCGCCCCGATGATGCAGCAAAAAGGAGACATACGCCTGCTGGCAACTCCCGATGCCCTCCCCATGGACGTTCGCGGTGTACTGACCTGGCCGCACGGCACGCAACTGTTGGGTTATGTCCTGTTTGAAAACGGACGTATATACGCTACCCTGCAAAACGCCGATTTCAAAGGAAATACCAAAGAAAGCAACCAGCCTTTCCACCCTCAAAATTCGCGGGAGCTGCAACAGGCCATGCTGAACATGATGCACGGACGAGCCTTCAACATTTCATTGACCAGCAACGAATTGCTTACTTTAAGCAACCTGCGGGTGCTTATGGAATATGCTCCGAACGAACCGGAAGTCAACATCCTCTATCAGCTGATTATGAAAATAGAAGAGCTGAACCTGCGGGGAGACAAGAACCGGACCAACTTTACGGTCGTTCTGAACGAAAAGAACGAAAATGCCCTGAAGCAGCTTACCGACTTTGCCAAGTTGTTCATAGGGATGTAACCGGCAGCCGGTATTCAGCGATTCATATTCAGCACGCAATGCGTAATTTGTAAATCATAAGTAATGGACCACATTCATTTACAGCATACCCTGCCCCAAGTCTTTGCCGGCCGTGACACCGTCATTTCACAGGTGTGGCATCAGGACATCGTGTTCGACAAAGGAAAGCGCTATCTGATAGAGGCTTCCTCCGGCACCGGAAAATCCTCCCTGTGCAGCTATATCTACGGGTATCGGCGCGACTACCAGGGCATCATCAGTTTCGACGGACGTAACATCCGCTCATTCTCCGTCGGCGAATGGGCAGATGTAAGGAAACATTCGCTCAGCATCCTTTTCCAGGAACTGCGTATCTTCCCCGAGCTGACCGCTCTTGAGAACGTCTTGTTAAAGAACCGCCTGACCAACCATAAGAAGAAAAAAGAAATTCTCGCCCTTTTCGAAGCAACCGGCATTCCCGACAAAACCGACGAAAGAGCCGGCAAGCTTTCCTTCGGACAGCAGCAACGCGTCGCTTTTATCCGCAGCCTTTGCCAGCCGTTCGACTTTATCTTCCTGGACGAACCCATCAGCCACCTGGACAACGACAACAGTGCCATAATGAGCCGGTTGCTCATGGAAGAGGCAGGCAAGCAGGGAGCAGGAATTATTGTCACATCCATCGGGAAGCACCTGGAGCTCAAATACGATGAAACCTTCCGCCTATAACGCATAAACCATTATCCGCACCATGAACAGACTTGTTTGGAAACTTCTCCGCCAACATATCAGTATAGGCCAGTTGACCGGCTTTTTCCTCGCCAACCTCTTCGGCATGCTAATTGTATTACTGAGCGTACAATTCTACCGGGATGTACTCCCCGTTTTCACGCAGGGAGACAGCTTCATGAAAAAGAATTATATCATCGCCACAAAGAAAATCAGCGCACTCGGCAGTTTTACCGGAAGAAGCAACACCTTCTCCCCCAAGGAAATCGAAGAGATGAAAGAGCAGTCTTTCACCGAAAGCGTGGGCGCCTTCACCCCCTCCTTGTTTAAAGTATCCGCAGGCTTAGGCATGCAGGAAGCCGGAATACATCTTTCCACCGAAATGTTTTTCGAGTCCGTACCCGACGAATATGTAGATGTCAGCCTGAACAACTGGCATCTGCTGCGCTGCGCCATCGAGAGATTGAGAAATGGCGCATATACAACTGGTCAAACAAACCTCTTCTGGTTTACTTCTCCCGGCGACGCCGGAGAGTTGCGATTTTCTGCATCAAATCAAAATAGGTGAGTGGATACACGCAGACTTTAAGCGTGTGCGTAACTACGCATTCCACAAGCGTTTTTTCAAACTCCTGCAACTGGGATTCGATTACTGGACTCCGGTCGGTGGGGCGATCACGCCTCGCGAACGAGAACTGCTGTCTGGTTTCGTTGATTACCTGTGCGAATCAGTTGGTCGGGAACACACACCAGCCCTGAGTGATGCCGCAGAGCAATACCTTAACACCGTTGCGACTCGTAGAACCCGGGATACGGCGTTGCTAAAGTCGTTTGAGGCTTTCCGCGAGTGGGTAACCATTCAGGCCGGATTTTACACCGAGCATATTTATCCGGACGGTAGCCGTGGGCGTCGGGCAAAATCCATCGCTTTTGCGAATATGGACGAAGTCGAGTTTCAGCAGGTTTATAAATCTGTACTGAATGTGCTGTGGAACTGGATCCTGTTCCGTAAATTTTCCTCGCCGGAACAAGTCGAAAATGTGGCCGCGCAGTTGCTGGAGTTTGCGTAATGGTGAATTTATGTAAAGCGGCGCGGGGCCAGATGTGCCAGGTCAGAATTCCTGGCTACTGCAATCACAATCCTGAAACGTCTGTACTGGCGCATTACCGGCTGGCGGGAACGTGCGGAACCGCGATAAAGCCACACGATATGCAGGCGGCGATTGCCTGTAGCTCATGCCACGATTTAATCGACGGGAGAGTAAAAACCAGCGATTACACCAAAGAAGAATTACGCCTGATGCATGCAGAAGGTGTTTTTCGCACACAAGAAATCTGGAGAAAGGAAGGTTATTTATGATTTACCCAACAAATACAGGAAAAAGCGGGGAACACCTTCGTCTCACCACGCTGGAAAGTGTCTGGATTCAGGGGAAACTGCGTATGTGGGGGCGCTGGTCGTATATTGGCGGCGGTAAGACGGGGAATATGTTTAACCAGTTGCTGGCATCCAAAAAATTGACGAAAACAGCCATCAATGAAGCCCTGCGCAGAATGAAAAAAGCGGGAATGGATAAAATTGAGCTGGCGATATATTTTCGTGAGATGATCGAAGGAAAGCAAAAAAGCTGGCTGGCGCATTGTACGGATGCGGAGGCGTTATGCATTGATCGGGTGATTAGTGAAGTGCTGGCAAAACACCCAGGATTGATTTGTATCCTCCGGCAACGATATGAAGGGAGGGGGATGACTAAGCGTAAAATGGCTGAATTGCTGAATGATGCACATCCTGAGTGGTGTTTTAGCACATGCGAAAAGCGAATTGCTAATTGGTTAGCCGTTGCTGAATATGCCCTGTATATTCCCATGCGAGAATCATTTGCTCAAAAAATAGCTTGATTTTTTACGCATAAATTGCTTCAATTCCGGTATGCTTCGCAAAGCTGTATCGCGAGGCGAACCAAGCGCATGAACTTTACCAGAACCCGCCATTGAGCGGGTTTTGTTGTTTCTGGGGGGGGGCATTTCGTTAAATGAAGCTGTGTTGTGCGCAATTAGCTAATAACACGAATCGTGAATGTATATAATGCGCTTGTTCCTTCGATGGTGTATTTGAATAACGGATTACTGAATACAGCTATCCCATTAAGGGAACACCGCCATCTGCTCATCGGGAAGAGCCGACCATCATTTAAGTGGTAGGTGTGAGGTTCGATACCTCGGTGGCGGTTCTGTGCCGACTTAGCTCAGTAGGTAGAGCAACTGACTTGTAATCAGTAGGTCACCAGT
>OGDX01001057.1_pt1 | contig 16046 bp, 9 predicted proteins | sample 1570461 | NCBI WGS metagenome assembly OGDX01 (sample SAMEA2582172, study PRJEB24529) | metagenome
CAAATACCGCGGTGATTTTGAAAAACGCTTCAAGGCGCTGTTAAAACAGCTGGAGCAGGACACCAACAGCATCCTGTTTATCGATGAAATCCACACCATCATCGGCGCAGGGGCGGCCTCCGGTGGCCAGGTGGATGCGGCTAACCTGATCAAACCGCTGCTCTCCAGCGGCAAGATCCGCGTGATTGGCTCCACCACCTACCAGGAGTTCAGCAACATCTTTGAGAAAGACCGTGCGCTGGCGCGCCGCTTCCAGAAGATCGACGTGACCGAACCGTCCGTCGAGGAAACGGTGCAGATCATCAACGGCCTGAAGCCGAAGTATGAAGCGCACCACGACGTGCGTTACACCGCGAAAGCGGTGCGTGCGGCGGTGGAGCTGGCGGTGAAATACATCAACGACCGTCATCTGCCGGATAAGGCGATTGACGTGATTGATGAGGCAGGGGCCCGTGCGCGCCTGATGCCGGCCAGCAAGCGTAAGAAAACCGTTAACGTGGCGGATATCGAGTCCGTGGTCGCCCGCATCGCGCGTATCCCTGAGAAGAGCGTTTCTCAGAGCGACCGCGACACGCTGCGTACCCTCGGCAACCGCCTGAAAATGCTGGTCTTTGGTCAGGATAAAGCCATTGAGGCCTTAACCGAAGCGATCAAGATGGCCCGCGCAGGACTGGGGCATGAGCACAAGCCTGTCGGTTCCTTCCTGTTTGCCGGCCCGACCGGCGTGGGGAAAACCGAGGTAACGGTTCAGCTCTCTAAAGCACTGGGCATTGAGCTGCTGCGCTTTGATATGTCCGAGTATATGGAGCGTCACACCGTCAGCCGTTTGATCGGTGCGCCTCCGGGCTACGTGGGCTTTGACCAGGGCGGCCTGCTCACCGACGCGGTGATCAAGCATCCGCACGCGGTACTGCTGCTCGATGAAATCGAGAAAGCGCACCCGGACGTGTTCAACATCCTGCTGCAGGTGATGGACAACGGGACGCTGACCGACAACAACGGGCGCAAGGCGGACTTCCGCAACGTGGTGCTGGTGATGACCACCAACGCCGGGGTACGTGAAACCGAGCGTAAATCCATCGGTCTGATCCACCAGGATAACAGCACCGATGCGATGGAGGAGATCAAGAAGATCTTCACGCCGGAGTTCCGTAACCGTCTGGACAACATTATCTGGTTCGATCACCTCTCTACCGAGGTGATCCATCAGGTCGTGGACAAGTTCATCGTCGAGCTGCAGGTTCAGCTGGATCAGAAAGGCGTGTCGCTGGAAGTGAGCCAGGAGGCCCGCAACTGGCTGGCCGAGAAAGGCTACGACCGTGCGATGGGGGCCCGTCCAATGGCGCGCGTGATTCAGGACAACCTGAAGAAACCGCTGGCGAACGAGCTGCTGTTTGGCTCGCTGGTGGACGGCGGCCAGGTGACCGTGGCGCTGGACCAGGCGAAGAACGAACTGACGTACGATTTCCAGAGTGCAGCGAAGCACAAGCCGGAAGCGGCTCACTGATTTCTTACGTAGGTCTTAAAAACCGGGCAATAGCCCGGTTTTTTTATGCCTGCCTTTCGCCCTCTCCCTGTGGAAGAGGGCTGGGATGAGGCCACCAGGTTACCAAAAAATACATCCCCCGGCATAGCCAAATTAAAGCCACAAATAAAAAAGGCCGGGTTTAACCCGACCTTTTAAATATTCATCTGCCATTACAGGCGAAAACAATTAGCGACTACGGAAGACAATGCGGCCTTTGCTCAGGTCGTACGGGGTCAGTTCAACAGTCACTTTGTCGCCCGTCAGGATGCGGATGTAGTTTTTGCGCATTTTACCGGAGATGTGTGCAGTAACCACGTGACCGTTTTCTAACTCTACGCGGAACATGGTATTAGGCAACGTTTCAAGAACGGTACCTTGCATTTCAATATTGTCTTCTTTGGCCATCTAATCCTCTGGGGTATCACTACCGTAATTTGAACCGGCAAGATAATGCCGAAGTTCTGTAAATAAGTAAAGATTTGCGCGCTAAATCGCAACAAACAGGTTCGGCACATTACTCCGAAAACACACGGCTAAGCCGCACCAAAAGCGCAACGTATAAGGGAGCGGTGAGATAAACGATGGGCGTTACCTGACGCGAAAAATTCCTTATCGGCAGCGGGGTAATGAGCGTAACCAACTCTGCGACCGCAATTATAACACTCTGGGGAGAAATGTGCCGAAAACATTCATTCTTGTGGTGAAAACAAGCATCGTGGTACCCAGAAATTATTCGGCAATCGTCCGAGGCGCATTTGATTGAGATAATTAAGGTAATCCCGGCGGAGAATTTCGCAGGCACCAAGCGATGCTGTGTGATCGTTAAGGACCTGGCAGTCGATAAGCTTACCGCCATGACCGATAAATTCCTCACAGAATACCAGAAGCGCCGTTTTAGACGCATTTTCCATCCGGCTGAACATGGACTCGCCACAAAATAGCGTTCCCTGGGCCACGCCGTACATACCGCCGACAAGCTCATCTTCACGCCAGACTTCAATGGAGTGGGCATGGCCGAGTTCGTGAAGGCGATGGTAGGCTTCGACCACGCCACGCGTGATCCAGGTTCCTTCTTCGCGATCGCTGGCACAGCCTTCAATGACCTGACCAAAAGCGTAATTCATCGTGACACGATAGGGCGAGCGTTTATGAAATCGCTTCATACTACGGCTGATATGCAGTGATTCTGGCCATAGCACCGCGCGGGGATCGGGCGACCACCAGAGGATGGGGTCGCCTGGAGAAAACCACGGAAAAATACCACGCTGGTAAGCCATTAACAGGCGCGCAGGGCTAAGATCGCCCCCCAGAGCCAGCAGGCCGTTAGGCTCACGTAATGCGCCTTCCGGGGAAGGGAAGGCTATTGAATGGCGAGAAAGCTGAACCAGGCGCATGACCGCAAAACTCCACGCAAGTCGGATCGTTCAATAATAGCTTACAAACCCTGCTTAAACTGGTAATAACGCCCCTGTCTGGCAAGCAGTTCTGCGTGAGTACCTTGCTCAATAATTTGCCCGTTGTCCATCACTATTATTTGTTGGAAACGAGAGAGTCCGCGAAGTCGATGGGTGACCATTAACACCGTTTTCTCATGCATCATTTCTGCAAGCAATTCAAGGATCTGACTTTCGGTTGTGGCATCTAAGCCTTCTGTAGGTTCATCCAGCAACACCAGTGGCGCATCATGTAACAGCGCACGGGCGATAGCCAGACGGCGCAGTTCACCACCGGAGAGCTGGCGTCCGCCTTCACCTAACCAACTGTTGAGACCTGCATCCTCGAGCAGCTTCTCCAGACCAACGCGACGCAAGATCTCCGCCAGAGCCTCATCACTACTGCCAGGCGAGGCGAGTAACAGATTATCACGCAGCGTGGCGCTAAACAGATGCACTCGCTGAGGAACAACGCTGATGGTCTGTCGTAGAGCCGCTTCATTCAGGCTGGCTATGGGGCTATCGTTAAGCAAAATCTCGCCCTGTTGCGGGTCCCATGCGCGGGTCAGCAGTTGTAACAGTGTTGATTTGCCGCATCCGGTTCGCCCGAGAATCGCTATATGTTCCCCGGCGTTTACCTGAAAAGAAATCCCTTTAAGTGCCTGTTGAGATTGCTCCGGATAAGTGAACTGAACATCCCGTAACGTCAGCGAAACGCGATAGGCAACACGAGTTTGGGTATCAGGGAAGGTGACTTCCGGTTTTTGATCCGTTAAATCAGTGATCCGAACGGCAGAGGCAATGACTTGCCCCAGATGCTGAAATGCACCCGTTACTGGTGCCAGTGCTTCAAACGCGGCTAACGCGCAGAAGACAAACAGGGCAATTAACGCGCCGGGTTGAGCATTGCCGCCAACGCCGCCAGACGCCATCCACAGCATCAGGATCACCGCTAACGCGCCAATGAGCAGCATTATCGCTTGCGACAATGCGGTCAGTTCAGATTGACGGCGTTGCGCTTCCAGCCATTGAATTTCTGTATTCTCTAATTGCGTGCGATAACGATCGCTGGCACCAAAAATGGTCAGCTCAGCTTGCCCTTGCAGCCAGGCCGTCAGTTGTTGGCGATACTGCCCGCGAAGATGAGTCAGATTTTGCCCGGTGCTTTTTCCCGCACGATAAAACAGCGGTGGCATCAGGAAAAGCGTCAGTAACATAATGCCGCCCAGCGTAAAGGCGAGGGTGAAATCAAGGAAACTTAACCCGATTGTCACCACCATAATCACCACAAAAGCGCCCACCAGCGGCGAGATAACGCGCAGGTAAAGATGATCGAGCGTATCAACATCCGCCACCACGCGGTTGAGCAATTCGCCCTGACGATAGCGCGCCAGTCCGGCAGGGGAGAGGGGCAACAATTTGCTGAAGGTGTAAATGCGCAGATGCTGCAACACGCGGAAAGTCGCGTCGTGACTTACCAGACGTTCAAAATAACGCCCGGCAGTACGGGTGATTGCGGCACCACGCACGCCCGCAGCGGGTAGCATATAGTTGAAGCTGTACAGTCCGGCAACCCCCGCAACCGCTGAGGCCGAGAGGAACCAGCCGGAAAGTGTCAACAGACCGATACTGGCGAGCAGCGTCACAATTGCCAGCACAATACCAAGACTTAACATCCATTTATGACGTTTATACAGTGCCAGATAGGGTAGCAAAGCGCGCATTTAAATCTCCTCCTGACGATGGGCCAGTAATGTGGCGAATGGGCCACCAGCCACACTTAATTCCGCGTAACGTCCTTGCTCAATAATCCGGCCATCCTGCATAACCCAAATGACATCCCACTCAGCAAGATCTTCTAACTGGTGGGTGACCATTAACGTTGTCTGGCGCAGAGAGGCGGCATTCAGCGCCTCCATTACGCGCTGTTCACTGTGAGCATCAAGGCTGGCAGCGGGTTCATCCAACAGTAATAGCGAACAGGGATTTAGTAACGCACGGGCCACCGCCACGCGCTGCGCCTGCCCCACGGAAAGGCGGGCAGCCTGGTCGCCAACAGGCGTATCAACGCCTTGTGGCAGGAGCGGTAGAAACTCGCTGACCCAGGCGTTATCCAGCGCTGCTTGTAATTCTTGTTCGCTGGCATCAGGTCGCGCCAGTAGTACGTTATCCCGTAATGTTGCTGCCGGTAATTGTGGGTTTTGCCCAACCCAGGAGAGATGTTTACGCCATGATTCTGGTGATAAATCGCGTAATTCTATCCCGTTGATTCGTAATGATCCCTGATATGAGAGAAAACCAGAAAGCGCGTTCAGCAGTGAGCTTTTACCTGAACCGCTGCGACCAACCAACACTGCACGTTGGCCTGCTGGCAAAGTAAAGTTCAGCGGTCCGGCCAGCGTTTTACCTTCCGGCGACGTGATAAACAGATCCTCGGCCTCAATGGTCACCGGATCGGTCGATGCTAATTCCACCTCGCCACGCTGCGGATGGGCGAGCGGGGTTTCCATAAACGTTTTCAGACTGTCAGCTGCACCAACAGCCTGGGCTTTAGCATGATAAAACGTACCGAGATCGCGTAATGGCTGGAAAAACTCTGGCGCAAGGATCAGGGCCAGAAAACCCGCAGCCAGCGTCACGCCAGTATCGTAGTGACCAAAATCCAGCTCGCCGAGATAGGAAAAACCAAAGTAGACCGCCACCAGAGCAATTGACAGCGAGGTAAAAAATTCGAGAATGCCGGAGGATAAAAACGCCAGTCGTAGCACTTCCATTGTCCGTTGGCGGAAATCTTCCGAAGCAGAACGAATACTTTCAATTTCAGCTTCACCACGACCAAAAATACGCAATGTTTCCATGCCGCGCAGGCGATCGAGGAAATGCCCACTTAAGCGAGCAAGAGCGAGAAAGTTACGTCGGTTAGCATCGGCAGCCCCCATTCCAACCAGCGCCATAAACAACGGAATTAGCGGTGCTGTGCCCAGCAGAATGAGCGCCGCAGCCCAGTTAGAGGGGAAGATCGCCACCACAATCAGCAACGGCACCGACACTGCCAGCGCCATTTGCGGCAGATAGCGTGCATAGTAATCATGCATATCGTCAATTTGCTCGAGTACCAGCGTCGCCCAGCTCCCCGCAGGTTTACCCTGAATCCACGCTGGCCCTGCTTGTTGCAGACGGTCGAGAACCTGACGGCGGATGGCAAAGCGGATATGCTGCCCGGCGTGATAACCCACCCGTTCGCGTAACCAGACCACCCATGCGCGCAGTACAAAGGTCAGAACCAGTAACGTAAAGGGAAGCAGCAGGGCTTCACGGGGAATATTCTCCATAATCATATGTTGCAGAATTCGCGCCATGAACCAGGCCTGGGCAATGATCAATATGCCGCTCACAAAGCCCAGCAGACGAGAAATATTCAGCCAACGTTGGGAGATGACGCTTTGCTGTTTTAACCAGCGGGTTAACTCTTTTTGACGAGATTTATTCATTGCACGCTTAGCAGGTGAGTTATCAGAATTATTTGCAGAGCAATGTTACAACGGGGAAAAAATAAAGGCGACCCATAGTCGCATGGTGTCGCCTTCTTTACTTTTGTTACTGATTTGTAAAATTATTTTGCGTCAGCTAAACCATCGAGGTAGCGTTCCGCATCAAGTGCTGCCATGCAGCCTGTACCAGCAGATGTAATGGCCTGGCGATAAATGTGATCCATCACGTCGCCTGCGGCAAAGACGCCAGGAATGCTGGTCTGGGTGGCATTACCATGAATACCCGACTGCACTTTGATGTAGCCGTTTTCCAGTTCCAGCTGCCCTTCGAAAATGGCAGTATTCGGGCTGTGACCGATAGCAACAAACAGACCGGCAACGTCGAGTGACTCGATGTTATCGCTGTTTTGCGTATCGCGCAGACGAACGCCAGTGACACCCATTTGATCGCCGGTCACTTCTTCCAGCGTACGGTTGGTGTGCAGAATGATGTTGCCGTTCTCCACTTTATCCATCAGACGCTTAATAAGGATTTTTTCCGCGCGGAAACCGTCACGGCGGTGAATCAGATGCACTTCCGAAGCGATGTTAGACAGATACAGCGCCTCTTCAACCGCGGTATTGCCGCCGCCGATGACCGCAACTTTCTGGTTGCGATAGAAGAAACCGTCGCAGGTTGCACAAGCAGAAACCCCACGGCCTTTAAAGGCTTCTTCAGAGGGCAGGCCGAGATAGCGTGCAGAAGCTCCGGTGGCAATAATCAGCGCGTCGCAAGTGTATTCGCCGTTATCGCCATTCAGACGGAACGGACGGTTTTGCAGATCCACCTTGTTGATATGATCAAAAATGATCTCAGTTTCAAACTTGGTGGCATGTTCGTGCATGCGCTCCATTAATAACGGACCGGTCAGATCGTTTGGATCGCCAGGCCAGTTTTCCACTTCCGTGGTGGTGGTCAGTTGGCCGCCTTTTTCCATGCCGGTAATCAGCACAGGTTGCAGGTTGGCGCGCGCCGCGTAGACAGCAGCGGTGTATCCCGCCGGGCCTGAACCCAGGATAAGCAGTTTACTGTGTTTGGTCGTGCCCATGAGATCCCCATAGTTGTTGGCAGACAATGGGCAGGATTGTAGGGAATTTACAGACGTAAAAAAAGAGTATGACGATTTTGTTAACAATTTGTGCAATCGGCAGCATCGATAAGCAGGTCAAATTCTCCCGTCATTATCACCTCTGCTACTTAAATTTCCCGCTTTATAAGCCGATTAAATGATGAATAAACGCCCCTGTTAATGAATATCTGGCATGTTGTACTAAAAATCGATGTTTTGCTTTGACAATCCCCTGGTGTTTTGCGAAAACATTCGAGGAAGAAAAAAAACAGTATTCTTATATGCGCATAACCATGCATGTAAATACCATGTTTACCGTGCTAGTGAAATCTACGTATGGCGTGGACAGACGCCATTCGTGATGTCGATAGCTGCCACAAGGCAACGGTCTTCTCACCGTAGACCCAGGCATTGCGCGCCGTGAATCTTCATGATTTCGGTCTATCGTGACGGGTAGCGACTCTGAACAGTGATGTTTCAGGGTCAGACAGGAGTAGGGAAGGAATACAGAGAGACAATAATAATGGTAGATAGCAAGAAGCGCCCTGGCAAAGATCTCGACCGTATCGATCGTAACATTCTTAATGAGTTGCAAAAGGATGGGCGTATTTCTAACGTCGAGCTTTCTAAACGTGTGGGACTTTCCCCAACGCCGTGCCTTGAGCGTGTGCGCCGACTGGAAAGACAGGGTTTTATTCAGGGCTATACGGCTCTGCTGAACCCGCATTATCTGGATGCCTCACTTCTGGTATTTGTTGAGATTACTCTGAATCGTGGCGCACCGGATGTGTTTGAACAATTCAATACCGCTGTACAAAAACTTGAAGAAATTCAGGAGTGTCATTTAGTATCTGGTGATTTCGACTACCTGTTGAAAACACGCGTGCCGGATATGTCAGCTTACCGTAAGTTGCTGGGGGAAACCCTGCTGCGTCTGCCTGGCGTCAATGACACACGGACATACGTTGTTATGGAAGAAGTCAAGCAGAGTAATCGTCTGGTTATTAAGACGCGCTAACACGGAACAGGTGCAAAATCGGCGTATTTTGATTACACTCCTGTTAATCCATACAGCAACAGTACTGGGGTAACCTGGTACTGTTGTCCGTTTTAGCATCGGGCAGGAAAAGCCTGTAACCTGGAGAGCCTTTCTTGAGCCAGGAATACACTGAAGACAAAGAAGTCACATTGACAAAGTTAAGTAGCGGCCGCCGCCTTCTGGAGGCGTTGCTGATCCTTATTGTCCTGTTTGCCGTCTGGTTGATGGCTGCCTTACTAAGCTTTAACCCTTCGGACCCCAGCTGGTCGCAAACGGCCTGGCATGAACCTATCCATAATTTAGGTGGGATGCCCGGTGCGTGGCTGGCAGATACGCTGTTCTTTATTTTTGGCGTGATGGCTTACACCATTCCCGTCATTATTGTCGGCGGTTGTTGGTTTGCCTGGCGTCATCAGTCCAGTGACGAATACATTGATTATTTTGCCGTTTCGCTACGCATCATTGGCGTTTTGGCGCTCATCCTTACCTCCTGTGGTCTGGCGGCAATCAACGCTGACGATATCTGGTATTTTGCCTCCGGTGGCGTCATTGGCAGCTTACTAAGCACTACGCTACAACCACTGCTACACAGTAGCGGGGGAACTATTGCGCTGCTCTGCGTTTGGGCTGCGGGCCTGACGCTGTTCACCGGTTGGTCATGGGTGACCATTGCTGAAAAACTCGGCGGCTGGATTTTAAACATTCTCACCTTCGCCAGTAATCGTACCCGTCGCGATGATACCTGGGTCGATGAAGATGAATATGAAGATGACGAAGAGTATGAAGATGAAAACCACGGCAAACAGCATGAATCACGCCGTGCCCGTATTCTTCGCGGCGCGCTAGCGCGTCGTAAACGGTTGGCGGAAAAATTCATTAATCCGATGGGGCGGCAAACAGACGCTGCGTTGTTCTCCGGTAAGCGGATGGATGATGACGAAGAGATTACCTACACTGCACGCGGTGTGGCTGCCGACCCGGACGACGTCCTATTTTCGGGCAATCGTGCAACGCAGCCAGAATATGACGAATACGATCCATTATTAAACGGTGCGCCAATTACCGACCCTGTCGCTGTAGCAGCTGCTGCTACCACGGCGACACAAAGCTGGGCTGCGCCGGTTGAACCTGTGACTCAGACGCCGCCTGTTGCCTCTGTTGATGTTCCACCTTCGCAACCTACAGTAGCCTGGCAGCCTGTACCGGGTCCACAAACGGGAGAGCCGGTTATTGCTCCTGCACCGGAAGGTTACCCACAGCAGTCACAATATGCGCAGCCTGCAGTGCAATATAATGAGCCGCTGCAACAACCAGTACAGCCGCAGCAGCCGTATTATGCACCTGCAGCTGAACAACCTGCGCAACAACCTTACTACGCTCCTGCGGCGGAACAACCTGTTCAGCAACCGTATTACGCCCCTGCGCCAGAACAACCGGTGGCAGGTAACGCCTGGCAAGCCGAAGAGCTGCAATCCACTTTTGCTCCACAGTCTACATACCAGACTGAGCAAACTTATCAGCAACCAGCCGCTCAGGAGCCGTTGTACCAACAGCCGCAATCCGTTGAACAGCAGCCTGTTGTGGAGCCTGAACCCGTTGTAGAAGAGACAAAACCCGCGCGTCCGCCGCTTTACTATTTTGAAGAAGTGGAAGAGAAGCGAGCCCGTGAACGTGAACAACTTGCGGCCTGGTATCAACCGATTCCAGAACCGGTTAAAGAACCAGAACCGATCAAATCTTCGTTGAAAGCGCCTTCTGTTGCAGCAGTACCTCCAGTAGAAGCCGCTGCCGCTGTTTCCCCGCTGGCATCTGGCGTGAAAAAAGCGACACTGGCGACGGGGGCTGCCGCAACCGTTGCCGCGCCAGTCTTCAGTCTGGCAAATAGCGGTGGACCGCGTCCGCAAGTCAAAGAGGGGATTGGCCCGCAGTTGCCACGACCGAAACGTATCCGCGTGCCAACTCGTCGTGAACTGGCGTCTTACGGTATTAAGCTGCCCTCACAGCGTGCGGCGGAAGAGAAAGCCCGTGAAGCCCAGCGCAATCAGTATGATTCTGGCGATCAGTATAACGATGATGAAATCGATGCGATGCAGCAGGATGAACTGGCACGTCAGTTCGCCCAGACACAGCAGCAACGCTATGGCGAACAGTATCAACATGATGTGCCCGTAAACGCAGAAGATGCAGATGCTGCGGCAGAGGCTGAACTGGCTCGTCAGTTTGCGCAAACTCAACAACAACGTTATTCCGGCGAACAACCGGCTGGGGCGAATCCGTTCTCGCTGGATGATTTTGAATTTTCGCCAATGAAAGCGTTGCTGGATGATGGTCCACACGAACCGTTGTTTACGCCAATTGTTGAACCTGTACAGCAGCCGCAACAACCGGTTGCGCCGCAGCAGCAGTATCAGCAGCCACAACAGCCAGTTGCGCCACAACCGCAGGATACCCTGCTTCATCCGCTGTTGATGCGTAATGGCGACAGCCGTCCGTTGCATAAACCGACGACGCCGCTGCCTTCTCTGGATTTGCTGACACCGCCGCCGAGCGAAGTGGAGCCGGTAGATACCTTTGCGCTTGAACAAATGGCTCGCCTGGTGGAAGCGCGTCTGGCTGATTTCCGTATTAAAGCCGATGTCGTCAATTACTCTCCGGGGCCGGTTATCACTCGCTTTGAATTGAACCTGGCACCGGGCGTAAAAGCGGCGCGCATTTCTAACTTGTCACGGGACCTTGCCCGTTCACTTTCGACGGTGGCGGTGCGTGTCGTTGAAGTTATTCCTGGCAAACCCTATGTAGGTCTGGAGTTACCGAATAAAAAACGACAAACCGTTTATCTGCGCGAAGTTTTGGATAACGCCAAATTCCGCGATAATCCGTCGCCATTAACCGTGGTGCTGGGTAAAGATATCGCCGGTGAGCCGGTGGTTGCCGATCTGGCGAAAATGCCGCACTTGTTGGTTGCGGGGACTACCGGTTCCGGTAAATCTGTCGGTGTGAACGCGATGATCCTGAGCATGCTTTATAAAGCACAGCCAGAAGATGTGCGTTTCATCATGATCGACCCGAAAATGCTGGAGCTTTCGGTTTATGAAGGCATTCCGCATCTGTTAACGGAAGTCGTTACTGATATGAAAGATGCCGCCAACGCGCTGCGCTGGTGTGTTAACGAGATGGAGCGTCGGTATAAACTGATGTCTGCGCTGGGTGTGCGTAATCTGGCGGGTTATAACGAAAAAATTGCTGAAGCCGATCGCATGATGCGTCCGATTCCAGACCCGTACTGGAAGCCGGGTGACAGTATGGATGCCCAGCATCCGGTGCTGAAAAAAGAACCATACATTGTGGTGTTGGTTGACGAATTTGCCGACCTGATGATGACGGTAGGTAAAAAAGTGGAAGAGCTGATAGCACGTCTGGCGCAAAAAGCCCGTGCCGCGGGTATCCACCTCGTACTGGCAACTCAGCGTCCATCGGTTGATGTTATTACTGGTCTGATTAAAGCGAATATTCCGACCCGTATCGCCTTTACCGTATCCAGTAAGATTGACTCACGTACCATTCTTGATCAGGCTGGCGCGGAATCACTGCTGGGGATGGGGGATATGCTCTACTCTGGGCCGAACTCCACGTTGCCGGTACGTGTCCATGGTGCTTTTGTTCGCGATCAGGAAGTTCATGCCGTGGTGCAGGACTGGAAAGCGCGTGGTCGCCCACAGTATGTTGATGGCATCACTTCCGACAGTGAAAGCGAAGGTGGCGCGGGCGGTTTCGATGGCGCTGAAGAACTGGATCCGTTGTTCGATCAGGCGGTGCAGTTTGTCACTGAAAAACGCAAAGCGTCAATTTCTGGCGTACAGCGTCAGTTCCGCATTGGTTATAACCGTGCAGCGCGTATTATCGAACAGATGGAAGCGCAGGGGATTGTCAGCGAACAGGGGCACAACGGTAATCGTGAAGTGCTGGCCCCACCGCCGTTTGACTAATTAATGCATTGCCGGATAAGGCGCGGTAGCGTCGCATCCGGCACTCTATCAACTGAAAATTCAGTATTTTCTTCTTTCCTCAAGCTGATTATTAGCCTGGAATAGAGAGTAGAGGGAACTCCCGATCGGGAGTGACGTAATTTGAGGAATAATGATGAAAAAAATTGCCATCACCTGTGCATTACTCTCAAGCTTAGTAGCAAGCAGCGTTTGGGCTGATGCCGCAAGCGATCTGAAAAGCCGCCTGGATAAAGTCAGCAGCTTCCACGCCAGCTTCACACAAAAAGTGACTGACGGTAGCGGCGCGGCGGTGCAGGAAGGTCAGGGCGATCTGTGGGTGAAACGTCCAAACTTATTCAACTGGCATATGACACAACCTGATGAAAGCATTCTGGTTTCTGACGGTAAAACACTGTGGTTCTATAACCCGTTCGTTGAGCAAGCTACGGCAACCTGGCTGAAAGATGCCACCGGTAATACGCCGTTTATGCTGATTGCCCGCAACCAGTCCAGCGACTGGCAGCAGTACAATATCAAACAGAATGGCGATGACTTTGTCCTGACGCCGAAAGCCAGCAATGGCAATCTGAAGCAGTTCACCATTAACGTGGGACGTGATGGCACAATCCATCAGTTTAGCGCGGTGGAGCAGGACGATCAGCGCAGCAGTTATCAACTGAAATCCCAGCAAAATGGGGCTGTGGATGCAGCGAAATTTACCTTCACCCCGCCGCAAGGCGTCACGGTAGATGATCAACGTAAGTAGAGGCACCTGAGTGAGCAATCTGTCGCTCGATTTTTCGGATAATACTTTTCAACCTCTGGCCGCGCGTATGCGGCCAGAAAATTTAGCACAGTATATCGGCCAGCAACATTTGCTGGCTGCGGGGAAGCCGTTGCCGCGCGCTATCGAAGCCGGGCATTTACATTCTATGATCCTCTGGGGGCCGCCGGGTACCGGCAAAACAACCCTCGCTGAAGTGATTGCCCGCTATGCGAACGCTGATGTGGAACGTATTTCTGCCGTCACCTCTGGCGTGAAAGAGATTCGCGAGGCGATCGAGCGCGCCCGGCAAAACCGCAATGCAGGTCGCCGCACTATTCTTTTTGTTGACGAAGTTCACCGTTTCAACAAAAGCCAGCAGGATGCATTTCTGCCACATATTGAAGACGGCACCATCACTTTTATTGGCGCAACCACTGAAAACCCGTCGTTTGAGCTTAATTCGGCACTGCTTTCCCGTGCCCGTGTCTATCTGTTGAAATCCCTGAGTACAGAGGATATTGAGCAAGTACTAACTCAGGCGATGGAAGACAAAACCCGTGGCTATGGTAGTCAGGATATTGTTCTGCCAGATGAAACACGACGCGCCATTGCTGAACTGGTGAATGGCGACGCGCGCCGGGCGTTAAATACGCTGGAAATGATGGCGGATATGGCCGAAGTCGATGATAGCGGTAAGCGGGTCCTGAAGCCTGAATTACTGACCGAAATCGCCGGTGAACGTAGCGCCCGCTTTGATAACAAAGGCGATCGCTTTTACGATCTGATTTCCGCACTGCATAAGTCGGTACGTGGTAGCGCACCCGATGCGGCGCTGTACTGGTATGCGCGAATTATTACCGCTGGTGGCGATCCGTTATATGTCGCGCGTCGCTGTCTGGCGATTGCGTCTGAAGACGTCGGTAATGCCGATCCACGGGCGATGCAGGTGGCAATTGCGGCCTGGGATTGCTTTACTCGCGTTGGCCCGGCGGAAGGTGAACGCGCCATTGCTCAGGCGATTGTTTACCTGGCCTGCGCGCCAAAAAGCAACGCTGTCTACACTGCGTTTAAAGCCGCGCTGGCGGATGCTCGCGAACGTCCGGATTATGACGTGCCGGTTCATTTGCGTAATGCGCCGACGAAATTAATGAAGGAAATGGGCTACGGGCAGGAATATCGTTACGCTCATGATGAAGCAAACGCTTATGCTGCCGGTGAGGTTTACTTCCCGCCGGAAATAGCACAAACACGCTATTATTTCCCGACAAACAGGGGCCTTGAAGGCAAGATTGGCGAAAAGCTCGCCTGGCTGGCTGAACAGGATCAAAATAGCCCCATAAAACGCTACCGTTAATGTTATCGTTGCGGTAATGTTGTTACTGTATCCCTGTGGTCGCAGGCTGTGGCCACATCTCCCATTTAATTCGATAAGCACAGGATAAGCATGCTCGATCCCAATCTGCTGCGTAATGAGCCAGACGCAGTCGCTGAAAAACTGGCACGCCGGGGCTTTAAGCTGGATGTAGATAAGCTGGGCGCTCTTGAAGAGCGTCGTAAAGTACTGCAGGTACAAACTGAAAATCTGCAGGCAGAGCGTAACTCTCGATCGAAATCCATCGGCCAGGCGAAAGCGCGCGGGGAAGATATTGAGCCATTACGCCTGGAAGTGAACAAGCTGGGTGAAGAACTGGATCAGGCGAAAGCTGAACTGGATGTTCTTCAGGCCGAAATTCGTGATATTGCCCTGGCTATCCCGAATATTCCTGACGACAGCGTGCCTGTCGGCAAAGATGAAAACGACAACGTTGAAGTGAAACGCTGGGGTACGCCTCGTGAGTTTGACTTTGAAGTGCGCGATCACGTGACGCTGGGCGAAATGCACGCGGGCCTGGATTTTGCGGCAGCGGTTAAGCTGACCGGCTCTCGCTTCGTGGTAATGAAAGGCCAGATTGCCCATCTGCACCGTGCGCTGGCGCAGTTCATGCTGGATCTGCACACCGAGCAGCATGGCTACAGCGAAACCTATGTGCCGTATCTGGTCAACCACGATACGCTGTACGGTACGGGCCAGCTGCCGAAATTTGCCGGCGACCTGTTCCATACCCGTCCGCTGGACGAGGAAGCAGACAGCAGCAACTACGCGCTGATCCCAACCGCGGAAGTGCCGCTGACTAACCTCGTGCGTGATGAGATCATTGACGAAGACGACCTGCCAATCAAACTGACGGCGCACTCTCCGTGCTTCCGTTCTGAAGCAGGATCTTACGGTCGCGACACGCGCGGTCTGATCCGTATGCACCAGTTCGACAGAGTTGAGATGGTGCAGATCGTCCGGCCTGAAGAATCCATGGACGCGCTGGAAGAGATGACCGGCCACGCTGAAAAAGTGCTGGAGCTGCTGGGTCTGCCATACCGTCGTATGGCGCTGTGCTCCGGTGATATGGGCTTTGGTGCCTGCAAAACCTTCGATCTGGAAGTGTGGGTACCTGCGCAGAACACCTACCGTGAGATCTCCTCCTGCTCTAACGTCTGGGATTTCCAGGCGCGCCGCATGCAGGCACGTTGCCGCAGCAAATCTGACAAGAAAACCCGTCTGGTGCATACCCTGAACGGTTCTGGTCTGGCTGTGGGTCGTACGCTGGTTGCCGTGCTGGAAAACTATCAGCAGGCAGATGGCCGTATTGAGATCCCTGA
>OGDX01001063.1_pt1 | contig 15923 bp, 14 predicted proteins | sample 1570461 | NCBI WGS metagenome assembly OGDX01 (sample SAMEA2582172, study PRJEB24529) | metagenome
ACGCATATCGCTGGCCTGCACGACTTGTATCGCACAAGCCCTTTGCAGCCGAGAGTTATTCTATCACACCTTCGTGCATTTGGCAAGGGTTTTTTAGAAAAAAGAACGAATTTTCTTTTTTATTTTCTCCATTTTGTCAAAGCGCGCATTTTCTGTGCAAGATGCACAATCCGCAGGCTTTTCTGCCGGTGGAAAACTCCCCTGCCCCGCTTTTGCAGAGGTAGTATGGACGGTTTTGCTGCGGATTATACCTATTATACAAAGGGAAGCGGCCTCACCCTCTCAGTCACTTCGTGACAGCTCTCCCAAAAGGAGAGCCCTTGGCAGTCCACGCAAACTTCATCTCTTTACCAAGGCCTCTCCCCTTGGGAGAGGTGGATGCGAACGTAGTGAGCAGACGGAGAGGGCGAGGCTGCTTTCCTGCCGCGCTGCTGCTTCCGCAGGAAGCAGGCGCTGCAGATGCCGGTCGCCTTTACGACCCCACCCGTGAAAATGGCATACCGGAGCGTCCGCAGACGCTCCGGTATGCCGAAAATATAAATAATTCTTCCGCTGAAGACGGCCAGAGCAAAGCGGAGGCCATTTAGATCATTTCTTTTTCAGCTGTTCCGCCAGCCCATCCCGGGGCGTGACGTAGACCGTGGTGTACACCTCGTACAGCACCATGCCGGGTTTGGCACCGCTGGCTTTCCAGATGTTTTTCACCTCGGTGGTGTCCACCGCCACCTTGGCGCCGGCGCCCGCCTTGTAGGTGCTGGAGTAGATGACTGCCAGCTCCGCGGCCTCCTGCTTGGTGGTGTCCGGGATCTCCTCGCCCCGGCTCATGACCACAACGTGGCTGCCGGGGGCCTTCTGCACATGGAACCACAGGTCTTTGCCCCGGGCGGTGTGCAGGGTGAGCTTGTCGTTCTGGACGTTGTTGCGGCCTACCAGTATCTCAAAGCCATCGGTGGAAGTGAACCGCAGGAAATCTGCAGGCTTCTGGCGCTTATCCCGCTGCTTGTAGTATTTCAGATAGCCCTGACTCTTCAGCTCTGCCCGGATCTCGTTGAGGGCCGCCTCACCGGAAGCCGACTCCACCTCGTAGAGTACCGTTTCCAGATAGGCGATCTCCTTTTCACCCTCTGCCAGCAGATCCACCAGCATCCGGGCGGCGGTCTGCTTCTTTTTATAGTTCTTGAAGAAGTTCTGGGCGTTCTGGCTGGGTGTGAACCGCAGGTCCAGCGGGATGGTCACTTCCTTGCCCTCATCGTACCAGTTGGGCACGGTGATGCTCTTCATGCCCTTCTGGGCCAGATAGAGGTTTGCCGAGAGCAGCTCACCGTACAGACGCAGCTTTTCGCTCTTGCCGCTGGCAGCAAGCTCTTCCTGACGGGCGGCCTGCTTGCGCACGGCGCGCTCGTACATATTGTGCACGGCCTTGTGCAGCTCCTTGCTTTTGGTGCGCAGGCGTTCCGCGCGGTCCTTCTCAGCGTAGTAGCCCTCCAGCATGGCGTTGAAGGAGGGCCATTCCTTTATTATATACTTTTCGCCGTACTGCTGCGGGCGGAAGAAGGTATACTCGATGGGCTTTCCGCTGGGGTCGGTGACGCTGCAGGGCGTACCGCCGGTTGCGTGCTCTTCCTTCAGCTCGTCGATGGCGGCCATAAGCTTGCGCTTCTGTTCCTCGGTCAGCTCATTGGCGGGCAGATGTTCGCCGTCAAAGGCACGCCATGCAGCTTCGCGGCAGACCACCGGGCCAACACCGGCCACGGTCTTGTTGAGGGCATCTGCCACCGGCAGATCTCTCTGACAGGCTGCTGCCACGATGGACGCACTGCTCACCAGCAGGAAGTCCGGTCTTGCAGGCTTGGGCGGCGTGGTGTAGGGCAGGCCCGGCAGCAGCTGGCGCACATCGCTGTCCTCAAAATCCACGCGCTTGAGTGCGTCAATGATCTTGCCGTTCTGCACCAGAACCAGATTGGAGTAGCGGCCCATCAATTCGGCACACAGGGTGTTGCGCACAAGGTCGCCCATCTCGTTGGTGCACTGAAAATCAAAATAGACGATGCGGTCTCCCGGCTCCATGTGCACGTCCAGCAGCCTGCCGCCGGTGAGATGCTTGCGCATCAGCATACAGAAGGAGGGCGGCGTTTCCGGGTTTTCAAAGCTTTCTTCGGTCAGGCACACGCGGGCGGAACCGCTGCGGGCCGAAAGCAGCAGCGCATAGGTATCCGTGCGGGTGCGCAGGGTGAGCACCAGCTCATCACGGGTGGGTTCAAATAGTTTTGCGATCTTGGCGTCGGTCAGCGTTGCTTTGAGCTCTGCTGCCGTAAGGGCCAGTGTCGCGGCATCCAATGCCATAGTGTTTACCTCGTTTATGATTTGGAATGGAAATTCTTTTATTTTAAGCGGCCTCGCCCTCTCCGTCACGGCTAACGCCGTGCCACACTCCCCCTTTTGTCACCTATGGTGACATCTTCCCCCGGCGCGGGGGAAGTCTTTCCTCAAAGTGAGAGGCTTTGGCAGTCTACGCAAGGTTCATGGTTTTGCCAAGGGCTCTCCCCTTGGGAGAGCTGTCGAGCAGATGCGAGACTGAGAGGGCGAGGCCGTTCACCTTATTGCAGCTTTCCTTATAAATACGTATACGGATCCCGGTTTTCAGTGCTCACCAGCACTTCCAGCTCCGGCAGGGCGGCGCGCAGCTTTGCAGCCACGGCGGCAGTCACCGGAAATTCGGTGGCATAGTGGCCCGCCGCAATGAGCGAAAGGCCCAGCCGCTTGGCATCGATGGCGTGGTGGTGGTTGGCTTCACCGGTCAGCAGGCAGTCCGCGCCCATAGCAATGGCATCTGCAAACAGGCTTCCGCCCGCACCGCTGATGACCGCCAAGCGCTTGACCGGCTTACCCGCATCCACAAACTTCACCTGCACCGCCGGGCCGACGGCGGGCGCGTTGCAGCGCGCAGCAAGCTCCTGCTGTGCCTTGCGGGCAAGCTTTGGAACCGCGATTTCTTCAATGGCTCCCACACGGCCGCAGCCCTCGGCAAAGGTTTCCATATTCTTCATGTCAAAGATGCCTGCCAGCACTTCGTTCACGCCGCCCTCGGCAGCATCCAGATTGGTGTGCATACAGATGGCAGAAATGCCTGCCTGCACCAGCTGGAAAGGCACATCCTGCGGGCCGATCTTTTTGAGCGGATCAAAAATGACCGGGTGGTGGGACACGATCATCTCACACTGCTTTGCGGCGGCTTCGGCCACCACTTCGGGGGTGATATCCAGTGCTGCCAGCACCCGGTGCATCTGCCCGCCGCAGTCCACCAGCAGGCCGGGATTATCCCAGTGTTCCGCCAGCTCCAGCGGCGCGATGGCCTGCATTGCTTCGTATACCTGATTAACTGTTATCATATTTTCACCATCCTCGCCCTCTCCGTCATTGCTTACGCAATGCCACCTCTCCCATGGTGAGAGGCCTTGGCATTCCATGCAGCGTTCATCATTTTGCCAAAGGCTCTCCCTTTGGGAGAGCTGGACGCGAAGCGGCCTGAGAGGGCAAGCCAGCTAATAAACTATCGATTTCCTGCGCAAGTGCGCTGCCATCCGGCACGCCAAGGCGCATCCGGGGCAGCTTTGCTTTCTGCCAGTCGGCGTAGCCTTTTCCCTCGGGCCACTCTCCCGTACTGCCAAACAGGCACTCGGCAAAGGTGGGCGCATACACCCTGCCGGTGTACTCCGCCGCCATCACCGCGTACCAGCGGCCCGCCGCCTGCACCGGGCGGTCGGCTGCAAAGGAGAAGCCATGCTCCCACAACCAGCGGCGCAGTGCGTCGTGGCGGGTGGCCGGGATCATGATGATCCGCGGCCCTCCCACGGTGAACACCCACGGGGCTTTCTCTAAAATTTCCCAAGTGGTCTGGGCGGAAACGCCCGCCAGCACGATGCTGCCTACTTCGTTCTCCGTAAGCACAGAAAGACCGTCGCCAAGCCGAAGCTCAGCGCGGTCTTTACAGCCTGCATGTTCCAGCGTCTGCTCTGCCTTTGCCAGCGGGCCGGGCCGCAGGTCGGCACCGATCACCTTCGGGTATTTTCCCGAAGCCGCCAGCACCGCCGTCAGCTTGCCGTGGTCGCAGCCGATGTCTGCCACCGGCTCTCCCGGCCGCACAAGCTCTGCGGCGGCAGCCAGACGCGCATCCAGTGTGGGCAGCAATTTATGCCTTCTTTGCGGCCAGATGCTCGTTCAGCTTCTCGATCAGCTCATCGCAGTCCACGCCGTGGACAGCACAGGCCTCCTCGATGCTCTCGCCGCGGGATGCAGGGCAGCCCAGACAGTGCATGCCGATCTCCATGAAGTAGGGAGCGGTGGTCTGGTCCATATCCAGGATATCGCCGATGATGGTCTCGCGGGTCACCTGCTTTGCGTCCTTGTGTTCTTCCTTCTTGAGCATATTGAAAATATCAAACATGATGGTTTTCCTTTCCTGTTGGGTAAAATCACGGCATAACCTACCGTTCTTCTATACTATACCCTAAACCGGTACTGTTTTTCAAGTATCTGCTGGGATTTTCAGCGTTTACTGGTAATTCTTATCCAGCGAGAAGCCGCGCCCGCTCACCTCGGTCACATGGCTCACGATCATAAAGCAGGTGGGGTCGATGGCATGGGCCAGCTTTTCCAGCTTCGGCAGCTGGCGGTTGCTCACGATGCTCAGCAGCACCTGCTCCGGCTCGTGGCTGTAGCCTCCCTCGCCATGCAGCACGGTCACACCGCGGTCCAGCTGGGTGAAGATGGCCTCGCGGATATCATCGGCGTGCTGGCTGATGATCTTTACCTCGGTGCGGGTAGTGCCGAAGATGAGCACCTTGTCCAGCACCACCGTATACACGATCACCATCACGATGCCGTACAGACACTGCTGCAGCGGGCTGAACGCCGCCTGCAGGCAGAGGATGAGCATATCGAACACCAGCATACTGGCCGACACCGGGATGTGGAAATATTTGTTCAGCACCAGCGGAGGGATGTCCATGCCGCCGGTGGATGCGCCTGCCCGGATGGTGATGCCCAGCGAAACGCCTACGCCGAGGCCTGCAAAAATGGTGTTGAGCACCAGATCATCGGTGAGCACAAAGCCTGTGAACACCCGCTCCCACAGAGCCAGAAACAGGGGGCTGAGCACGGTGCTGGCAATGGTGGTGATGGCAAAGCGCCGCCCCAGCAGCACCCAGCCCACCGTAAGCATGGTCATGTTGATGACGAACAGCACACCGGACACCGGCAGTCCCAATGCACGGTTGATGCCCAGTGCGATGCCGGTGGCACCGCCGGTGATCAGGCCTGACGGCACAAGAAACAGCACCACCGTGAGCGCATACAGTGCATTGCCCACGATGATGGACAGCGAATTGAATGCGATCTGCTGCTCATATGAAAGCTTTATCATCTTTTGTCCCTCATTCTTGAATTCCTTTCTTCTATGATAACGAAAAAATCCGCATTTATCAAGCGTTTCACCCATAAATGCGGAATAATCCCGGAACAAATTACATTTTGTTGTTTACTGCGCAGAGGTCTCCTGCACCGGTTCCTCGTCCTCCAGCAGACGCAGACCGGCGGTATCCGTCACCGGCAGCGAGAACACGATCGCGCCCGCCTTTGGCCCGGCACCGTCCATGATGGCTTTCATGATGCGGTTCTTTTCCGTCGTGCGGGCCACGATGAGCACCAGCTCCTTTTCATTCACCAGCTCCACGCCAAGGAACTGGGCTGCGCCTTCCATGCCGGTACCCTTGGCGTGGATCACCGTGCCACCGCCGGCACCTGCTGCGCGGGCGGCATCCATAATGGTGCCGGTGTGGCCCTGATTGGCGATTACCAGCAGCAGTTCGTAACGGGTATCCTTCAAGGTGCTCTCCTCCTTCAATGTCAGCGGCTGGTGCTGGGTGAGGAACATCAGCGCCCTTCTGCCGCCGATGCTGCTCAGCGGCACCGTGAATGCAATGCCGGTGCCCGGCACGTCGATGCGCATTTTGCGGCGCAGGTCTGTCCGGACGGCCTTCCATGTATCCTCTGTCACCACCGCCAGCAGCACGGCCTTCTCGGTCTTTTCCAGACCCAGCGTGGCCAGCGTTTCCCGCACCGCTGTGCCGCTGCCCACCGTGCGCAGGTTCACATCCACGCCGCGCTGCTGGTACAGCTGCAAAAAGGCATCGGTGGAGCGGCGGTCGGTGATGGTCACCATCAAAAACAACGAACTCATGCCGCACCCTCCTTACAGTTCAATAATATCATCGTCCGGCAGTCCACCAAAGGCCGCACCCATGGCCGCAGGCTGCAGCCGCCGGGCCTTGCGGGTGCGCAGCTGTGCCACAAGGCCCATCAGCTGCACCGTAATGAGCGGGGTCATGGCCACCATGGCCACCACGCCGAAAGCGTCGGTGACGATATTGCCGCCCACGGCCACGCAGGCACCCTGTGCCAGCGGCAGCAGGAAGGTGGCTGTCATGGGGCCGGATGCCACGCCGCCCGCGTCAAATGCAATGGCGGTGAACAGCTTTGGCACCACAAAGGAGATGCCGATGGCAAACACATAGCCCGGCACGAGGAACCACAAAATGGAAACGCCGGTGAGTACCCGCACCATGGCAAGGCCCACCGAGATGGAAACGCCTGCCGAAAGGGCTGTGCCCATGGCCTTGGCCGAAATGGCACCGTCGGTCACCTCTTCCACCTGCTTGTTCAGCACATAGACGGCCGGCTCGGCCTTGACGATGAAGTAACCGATGAGCATTCCAATGGGAATGATGATCCAGCGGAAGCTCTGCCCGGCCAGCACCTGACCCAGATAATTACCGGCGGGCATAAAGCCCACATTTGCGCCGGTGAGGAACAGCACAAGGCCCACGTAGGTATACGCAAGACCCACCGCAATGCGGCCCAGCGACCGGCGATCCATGTGCAGAGCCACAAATTGAAAAATGCCGAACATCACGATGATGGGCAGCAGCGAGACAGCGATCTCTTCCAGATACGTAGGCAGGCTGACATGGAACAGCTGCCACAGCTCCACCGAGTCGCTCACCTCCGGCAGCACCGGCGGGATATAGGTGCTGTCCGAGGCGCGGAACACGATGCCCAGAATGAGCACCGCCAGAATGGGGCCGATGGAGCACATGGCCACCAGACCAAAGCTGTCATCCGCCGCGTGGCGGTCGCCGCGGATAGCTGACACACCCACGCCCAGTGCCATGATGAAGGGCACCGTCATGGGGCCGGTGGTCACGCCGCCGGAATCAAAGGCCACAGCAAGAAATTCCTTGGGCACAAACGCCGCCAGAAGAAAGATCATGCCGTAGAACAGCACCAGCAGCTTTGGCAGCGAGATGCCAATGAGCATACGCAGGAAGGCAAACACCAGAAACAGGCCCACGCCCGCCGCCACCGATAAAATAAGGGTGCGGTTCGGGATGGAGGGCACCTGATTTGCCAGCACCTGCAGGTCCGGCTCCGAAATGGTGATGAGGAAACCCAGCAGAAAGCCGATGCCCAAGATCACCGGCAGCTTCCGACTTTTGGTGATCACCGCACCCACGCGCTCGCCCATGGGGGTCATGCTCATCTCCGCGCCCAGTGTGAAGAACATGATGCCCACCACGATCATGGCGGCCCCCAGCAAAAAGCACAGCAGGATGCTGGGTGACACCGGCGCAATGGTAAAGCAGAGCACCAGCACGATGGCTGCAATGGGCAGCACTGCCTGCAGCGCTTCCAATAGTTTTTCCCGCAGTTTCGGGAGGGATGCTTTCAGGATAGCGTCCACCGCCTTTCACTGTTTTATATCCAGTTTGTACAAATCATAAACAAGTATATGAATAGTATACAAGGCAAAAGCCGCCCCGTCAACAAACGGAGCGGCAAAGATCGGCAAAGACGCAAAAGCTTTACAGTTTCTTCCAAGTTTGTCTTTATTTCGTCAGATCTCCTGCTTTGCCAGCACGTCCGAGGTGGGGGTCTGGAACACCGGGATATTGGCATAGGGGTCAGCCACTTCTTCTGCAGGCAGGCTCTTCATGTAGGCATCCATGCTCTCGGCCACCTTCTTGGCCACAGCCACCGCCTCCACCACGGTGCGTGCGCCCATCACGGCATCGCCGCCGGCAAATACGCCCTCGCGGGTGGTGCTGCCGTCCTCGCTGACGGTGAGCAGACCCTTCTGGTTGGTCTCGATGCCGGTAGTGGTCTTGACGAGGTTGCTCTCCGAGCCCTGGCTGACCGACACGATCACGCCGGTGTGGGGGTAGAAAGTCTCACTGCCCTCCACCTGAGTGAACCTGCCATCTTCGCCCTTGACGGTATCGCGGCAGATCAGGCCGTTCTCGCGGATCTCCACCGGTGCTTTGCAGAAGCGGAAGCCCACGCCCTCCAGCTTTGCATAGCTCACCTCGTACTCGGAGGCGCTGATGCAGCTCTCGTCGCGGCGGGCATAGCAGGTGACGTGGCGGGCACCGTTGCGGATGGCGGTGCGGGCGCAGTCCATGGCAGAGTTGCCCACGCCGATCACGGCAATATCGCTGCCCAGACGGAACGCCTTGGAGTTTGCCAGATAATCGATGCCAAAGGCTACATTTCCCAAAGTTTCGCCCTTGATATGCATGGCGTTGGCCTTCCACAGACCGGCACCGATGAACACGCTCTTGTAGCCGTCGCGGAACAGATCATCGATGGTGATGGTCTTGCCGATGGTGGTGTTGGGCCGCACCTTGATGCCCTTCAGCTCCAGATGGCGGTACTGGAAATCGTCCAGCACGCTGTCCGGCAGGCGGTAGTTGGGGATGCCGTAGCGCATGACGCCGCCGATCTTATCGCGGGCATCAAAGATGGTCACATCGTAGCCCCAGCGTGCCAGCAGCACCGCAATGGTCAGGCCCGCCGGGCCGGAGCCAACGACTGCCGCCTTCATGCCGTTTTTGGGGGCAGGGCCGGCGGTCATTTTGTTGGCGTAGGTCGTGGAAATGTAGTCTTCAATAATGGAGAAGTGCACCGGGTCGTGGCTTGGCATCCGGTTGCGCACGCAGTGGCCCTCGCACTGGTTCTCGTGGTTGCACACCAACGCACAAACGGTGGTCAGCGGGTTATTCTCAAACAGCATTCTGCCAGCTTCGTCCATCTGGTTTGCCTTGAGCAGCCGAATGACCTCCGGGATGTTGGTGTGGATGGGGCAGCCCTGCTGGCACAGCGGCTTTTTGCAGCCCAGACAGCGGTTGGCTTCGTCCAGAACGTGAAGTGCCATGAAGTTTCCTCCTTATTGCATGCGGTTTTCTGATTTCATTCTCATTTGTTGTATCCAACATTGCATTGCTCTAATCATACACCACAAACCGTCCGGGCACAAGTGTTTCTGCATAAAATTTTTTCGATTATTTTTTGTCAATTCGTCAAAAAGATAATTTTTTGACGATATACTCCCCCCATCGGCCCGGGCACCCGGCGGCACAGTGCGCCAAAATCGCTGGCTGCTGCCTGTGCCGCCGCCATGCGGGCGCAGGCATCGTTTTCTTTTTCCAGCTTTGCCAGCGAGTGGCTCAGCGGCAGGGATGCATGCTTCAGCAGCGGAAGTGCTTCCCGCCTTGCCCCCAGCAAATGCAGATAGGGCGGCAGGGCAGGCACGGTATCTGCCGTATAGCCCAGTGCTGCATCCATGGCAAGGCGGCGCATCCGGGCCCGGGGGTAACGCACAGTGGTCAGCGCGTCCAGCAGCTGGGGCAGGCCGGTGCAGCTGCGCACGGCGTTTTCCAACCGGTGGTCCAACCCCTCGGAAACGCCCCGCACTGCGGCAAAAGGTTCCGGTCGTGCACAGGCCGCCCGCAGCAGAGCCAGCTCACACCGGCCCGCAGCGGCATGCTCCGTATACATTCCGTCGATTTCCGCTTTTTTATACAGTTCCAGTGCTTTTTCCGGCACATAAGGAGTCAGCGCATCCGCGCCCTGCTCTGCCCAGAGGGCGCGCAGCGCGCTGGCACTGGCAAACTGTGCGTGGCCGCTTTCGGCAAGGGCCTGCCCGTGGCCCGCCCCCACGCGGGGCAGCGGCACCGGGGTCATGGGTGCCTCCTGTTCCAGAATGGCCTTGCAGTATTCTACTGCCAGATTGTTGTTGGGCTTATCCAACAGCGCGGCCAGTGCCGTGCCCGGGCAGAGCGCTTCCACCGCCGCCTGCCGCGCCGCCGCAAAGCTGCGGGCACCGGCTGCAAGCTGGCGCTTCAGCTCGGTGCGGTAGGCCTCGCTGTTCAGTACCCGGGCAGCTTCCATCAGCAGGGCTGCGTCCGGTGTCTCTGCCCCGAACACCAGCGCATCGCACCCGGCGGCGGCAAGGATGCGCACCCCCGCCCGGGCAAAAGCCTCTGCCCCCGCACAGGCACAGGGCGCAGGCAGCGCAAATATCAGATCTGCCCCGCATTGCAGTGCAGCCTGCACCCGCACCGCTTCCGGCAGCAGCGGCAGTGCGCCGCGCTGGGTCAGCCCGCAGCTCATGGCCACCGCCACATGCTGTGCTCCCAGCGCTTTTGCCTGCGCCAGCTGCCATGCATGACCGTTGTGAAAGGGGTCGTACTCTGCAATGATACCGGCAAATTTCATAGATAAGCTCCTCTGCAGGGCTGCTGCGCCCTCGGAAAGATTGTTAAATTTATATCGTATATACAGAAAACTGCAGTGGTTTTGCGCATTTGTGGGCAGTATGTACAAAAACCTTGTACACAAGCTTTACCGCTTTGCCCGGGTTGCGGCTTGAAAAGCCGCCCACCCTATTATATAATAAACACAGGAATCTGTAAAATTCTGTCCTCAGGTTTAAAAAGAGGGCAGACCAAAAACATACAGGAGGCAACACAGATGAAAGTTCTGGTTATTAACTGCGGCTCTTCTTCTCTGAAGTATCAGCTGATCGATATGGACGGCGAGAAGGTGCTGTGCAAGGGCCTGTGCGAGCGCATTGGCATGGAAAGCAGCATGATCACCCATGAGGCAAACGGCCACAAGGCCACCACGCCCGCCATCTTCCCCACCCACACCGAGGCATTTGCCGAGGTCGTGAAGAAGATGACCACCGGCGAAGGCAAGTGCATCAACGACGTCAGCGAGATCGATGCCATCGGTCACCGTGTCGTGCACGGCGGCGAGAAGTTCAAGGAGAGCTGCCTGATCACCGACGAGGTCATCGAGACCATCCGCGAGCTGAGCCCTCTGGCTCCCCTGCACAACCCCGCCGGCATTCTGGGCATCGAGGCCGCACGCAAGGTGTTCGGCAACATCCCCATGGTGGCTGTGTTCGATACCGCTTTCCACAGCACCATGCCTCCGAAGGCTTATATGTACGCCATTCCGTATGAGTACTATGAGAAGTACGGCGTGCGCCGCTACGGCTTCCACGGCACCAGCCACAAGTACGTTGCTCACAAGGCTGCCGAGTATCTGGAAGAGCCCATTGAGCGCCTGAAGCTGATCACCTGCCATCTGGGCAACGGTTCCTCCATTGCCGCTGTGGATCAGGGCAAGGTCGTGGACACCTCCATGGGCATGACCCCGCTGGCCGGCCTGATGATGGGCACCCGCTGCGGCGACCTGGACCCCTCTGTGGTCAACTACCTGAAGTACACCCTGAACATCACCGGCCACGAGCTGGACGAGATCCTGAACAAGAAGTCCGGCCTGCTGGGCATCTCCGGTGTTTCCAGCGACAAGCGTGACGTGGAAGAGGCAGCTGCTGCCGGCAACAAGCGCGCACAGCTGGCTTCCGACATGCTGAACTACCAGATCAAGAAGACCGTTGGCGCTTACATCGCTGCAATGGGCGGCGTGGATGCCATCGTCTTCACCGGCGGCATCGGCGAGCACGATGCAATTGCCCGTGCAAAGGTCTGCCACCACATGGATTGGCTGGGCATCCGCATCGATACCGAGAAGAACAAGCACCCCGTGGGCGATGTGTGCGAGATCACTGCCTGGGGCGCAAAGGTGCGCACTCTGGTCATTGCTACCGACGAGGAGCTGATGATCGCCCGCGACACCAAGGAAGTCCTCGAGAAGTAATCGTTTCCCAAAGGGCTTTGCAGGGGCTACTGCACGGAATGTGCGGCAGCCCCTTTTTCATCTTCCGGCAGTTATTTTACCCAAATCAGCCCTGTCGGATTGTGCTATCTATACAAATAACAAGGCGAATGGTTGTTTTTTGGTTGACAAATTTCAAAAAGAACGGTACAATAGAAAAGTCCTCAATTGGAGGACGTCTATTCATTCAAGCCCCTGGTAAGCTTACTGATCAGCGCGATGGTCCCAAAACCAAAGGTATGGTTACAATCCTTCCGTGGGCAAGAACTAACTAAAGAGGAGATACTACTATGTTTGAAGACAAGACTCTGGTCTGCAAGGACTGCGGTAAGGAATTTGTTTGGACTGCTGGTGAGCAGGAGTTCTACGCATCTCGCGGCTTCGAGAATCAGCCCCAGCGCTGCAAGCCCTGCCGTGACGCCCGCAAGAACGGCGGCGCACGCAGCAACAGCGGTGAGCGTCAGATGTTCGATGCTGTCTGCGCAGCTTGCGGCAAGGCTTGCAAGGTTCCCTTCCAGCCCCGTGAGGACCGTCCGGTCTACTGCTCTGACTGCTTCGCTCGCATGAAGCAGAACTAAGCGCTGATTTTTATTTAAATCGGTAACAAAAGGCCCGCTGTCGAAAGGCAGCGGGCCTTTTTGTATTCAGAGCTTCTCCAGTCTGATTACGCAGCCATAACGGAGGAAGTCTTTCACACCAGCGGCGCAATAAACTTGAGCAGGATGCCCGCCAGATGCAGCAGCTTTTTGCCCTGCCAGATACTTTCTTTCGTCTGCTCCACCCTGCGGCACCGGGTGAGCGTATCCTGAAAATCCGCTTCCATGTTGGCAATGCAGTCGGTGCCGCGCATCCAGACCGCGTTTTCAAAGTGATGGTACAGGCTGCGGTAGTCCAGATTGATGGTGCCCGCCACAGCTTCCACGCCGTCGGCGATCACGATCTTCGCATGGGTAAAGCCGGGCTGCCACTCGCTGATCTTCACACCCGAAGAAATCAGCGCCTTGTAGTGGGTCTTGGCCAGTGCATAAACGAACCACTTATCCGGCTTGCCGGGCAGGATCAGGTGCACATCCACACCGCGCTCTGCCGCAAAGCGCAGGGCCGTTTCCAGCTCGCCGTCTAAAATCAGATACGGCGTGATGATATGCACATACTTCCGGGCGCGGTTGAGCATATCCATGTACACCATTTCGCCCACCCGCTCACCGTCCAGCGGGCAGTCTCCGTAGGGCACCACAAAACCCTTGGCGTTTGCTGCCGCCGGGATGGGATCGGACAGGAACTGCTCAAACTCCGGCTGGCACAGGATGCTCCACATCTGCAAAAACAGTGCCGTCATGGAGCGCACGCCTTCGCCTTCCAGCATCAGGGCCGAGTCCTTCCAGCGGCCATACTTTTCTATGTGGTTGATGTACTCATCTGCCAGATTCACGCCGCCGGTAAAACTCACCTGGCCATCAATGACCAGAATTTTGCGGTGGTCGCGGTAGTTGTAGTGGGTGGAAACAAAGGGCGTGACCGGCGAGAACACCTTGCACTGGATGCCCAGCGCTTCCAGCCGGCTGGGGTAATCCCGCGGCAGGGTGGAGAACTCGCAGGTGCCGTCATACATCACACGCACATCCACCCCCTGCGCCGCCTTGCGGGCCAGCACTTCCAGAATGCGGCCCCACATCAGGCCTTCATCCACGATGAAATATTCCAGAAAGATGTACTTTTTTGCCGTTTCCAGCTGGCGCAGCATTTCATCGAACATAGCTTCGCCGCCGTTGAAGTAGGTGGCCACCGTGTCGGCATAGACCGGAAAGCCGCCTCCCTTGCCCCGCAGATACCGTGCCAGCGGCATCGCTTCGGGTGCCTGCTCCTGCAAAAGCTCCACGGTCTGCTCATTCTGCGGCAGCTGGGCGCGGGTCTGGCCCTCCAGATCCAGCAGGCGGCGCTTCAGGGCATTGTGGCCCACATCACTTTTGGTGTACCAGAACAGCGGCACGCCCAGCACCGGCATCAGCGCTGTGACCACCAGCCATGTAATGCGCACGCTGTTGTCCATGTCCTGATTGAGCAGATAGACCATCATTGCCGCTGTTACCAGCAGGGTGCCGCCAAAATAATGCGGCAGCAGCTCGCCGAACCACTGCAGCAGGCTGAACAGCGCGAACGCCTGTAAAAGCAGCAGAACCAGCACTAGGCCAAAACGGCTGAAAATAGCGTGTACCACGCCCTTCTGTCCCCGTTTGAGCAGGCGGATGCCGCCATCCTCAAACACCCGGACCTTGTCCTTCATATTTTGCTGAAATTGTTTTTTCTGCATGGCATTTTTCCTTATCTCACACATTTGCAGCCCTGGGGCTGTAAAAATGTGCCGGTTTGTGTTATGATGTACAGGAACAAACCCGCCCGGCGCTGTGTCCCGGACAGGCAGCTTTGCACCTATTATAATCCATTCCTGCCCTTTTTTCCACCCAAAGCGGCAGGATGATGCAGGAGGGATCCCTATGAATAATCTGATCATTGGCATTGCAGGCGGCTCCGGCAGCGGCAAGACCACCCTTGCTCTGCGGCTGAAGGAGCGTTTTGGCGAGGATGAAGTGCGCCTGATCTCCCACGACAGCTATTACAAGCGCCACGACGAGCTGCCCTTTGAGGAGCGCTGCAAGCTGAACTACGACCACCCGGATGCTTTTGACAACGCTTTGCTGATCTACCATCTGCAGGAGCTGAAGGCAGGCCGCGCCATCGACTGCCCGGTGTACGACTACTCCAACCACAACCGCAGCGACAAGGTACAGCACATTGAGCCCGCACCGGTTCTGATCGTGGAAGGCATCCTGCCCTTTGTGGAGCCGGAGCTGTGCGCCCTGTTCGACTATAAGATCTATGTGGACACCGACGCCGACGAGCGCATCCTGCGCCGTCTGGTGCGGGATGTGAAGGAGCGGGGCCGCAGTCTGGACAGCGTCATCAATCAGTACCTGACCACCCCGTCAAGCCCATGCACGAGGCCTTTGTGGAACCCAGCAAGCGCAACGCAGACATCATTGTACCCAACGGCGGCGAGAACACCGCTGCGGTGGAGATGCTGGCCCATCACATCCGTAACCTGATTGAGAAGGCAAATATGATGTAACGTCTTTACGATTTAAATGCCCTCCGCATTCGCTCTGGGCATGTTCAGCGGAAATCTTATTTTTAACTTCATCATGCACGCAAAAGGAGCCACCGCACAGTTTGTGCAATGGCTCCTTTTTTCTTATCTCAGTGGATAGAGGTACGCACCAGTGCGCGCTTGAGACGCGCCTGAGCCAGCTCGTAGTCCCGCTTGTCGAGGTTCTTCTGCGCAAGAATCTCCTCCGCGCGCTTCTTGGAAGCCTCGGCGCGGGCCTGATCGATCTCCTCGGCCCACTCCCATGTGGTGGCAACCAGACGCACTTCGCCATCCAGCACGCTCAGCAGCCCGCCCATGCAGGCGGCGCGGCGGCGCTGGCCCTCGGCATCCACGATATGGGCTTCGCCCATGCCCAGCGCGGTGCAGTAATCCCCGTGTTTGGCAAGGATGGCCAGATCGCCGTCAATGGCGCGGCAGACGATGCGCTCGGCCTGCCCGTCAAAGGCGCAGCCGTCCGGCGTGACCACCGTCAGATGAAAGGTCGTCATGGTTTACCCTTTCTTCGCTTTTGCGAACACGTCATCGATGGTGCCCGCGAACAGGAATGCGCTCTCGGGCAGCTCGTCGCACTCGCCGTTCAGGATCATCTTGAAGCCGCGCAGGGTCTCCTTGAGCGGCACATACTGGCCGGGCATACCGGTGAACTGCTCTGCCACGTGGAAGCTCTGGCTCAGGA